>Ga0315904_10005141_pt1 | contig 18278 bp, 8 predicted proteins | sample LakEriMetagenome_6_FD_203529 | JGI IMG/M metagenome (GOLD analysis project Ga0315904, IMG submission 203529) | Freshwater fungal communities from buoy surface, Lake Erie, Ohio, United States - Buoy 12 MA120 | ecosystem: Environmental > Aquatic > Freshwater > Lake | place: USA: Lake Erie, Ohio...
TCGCGTCGTTGATGATGTATGTTGCGTTAGGTGTCAGAACCCGTGTTGCGTTCCAGACAGCGGAAAAGTCTGCAAAAGTCTGTTCAGGAACCGTGCAGGTGATCGTTCGAATGAGCGTTCCGTCGCTGAGACAAAACCCGGGGACAGTCCTCGCGTTTTTTCTAAACCATTGGTCCGAATAATGGAGTCCACTTCAGATGCCGTCGCGTTGTTTATAGGGGCAAGGGATGCGGATCACGACCTTACACATTGAAATAGACGAAGATGTGAAATGCGTCATCCGGTCCTACTATATTCGATAGCAAATTGTAGGTTTTTTCAGGACACTTAAATCGGGTTGTCGGATTGAGTATCGGCGTTTCGAATCGATTGATCGAGTGTTCAACTGCTTGGCGTTATTAAGCATCGTGGCTTGGCGACTAATGTATATCTGTCATATGGGTCGCGAATGCCCGGATATCGATTGTGTAGTTATCTTTGAACCAAGTGAGTGGAATACATTTGACCCCGGATCAAAAAAAATCTCGATAGTCTGACTTATTCGGCACAACGAGTCCGAATTGGGGGGCAAGCACTTACCCGATAATTGGACAAATCAGGTCCGACGTGCGATTGCCTTGCGGAGCCATCCCTCTTTAGCAAACGGATGACACAACCGAAAACACCCGAAAAACTCAGGAGGTTTCATAGCCTAAGAGCTACTGGACTCATGATCGCTCTGGCTGTGGGGGGCTTTTGGAGAGACGAAACAGATTGGACTAAACCTAGGTCCCTGAGCCCATCGAGGGTTCGGCTGGATGGAATAACTGTCTTCCCCCGAACAAATCACGTTGATTTTGGATACATCTGGCACCGTGCGAAAGGTCAAAAGTTTGTGGAATTCTTGGAGAAAGGAATGACTATTGGATATCCAATCTGTAGACTGTAAGGCATCGTTGCGTAGACATGGCTCTAGTGACTCAGTCAAATTCGATGAATACGGACCAAACCAAAGCATTCCCCGACGATGCAAGCCAGTCAGGGGACGGTCAAGAGGCTGGAGGGATTGAGGATCAAGGCATCTTTGAGACCAAACTGCCCGATAGCAATGCAAATGCTACGTCTCCATCGACCGTTGGACCTTCTTTGGATACGGCAGGTCCTCGCGCGTCGATACCCGGAGTTTTACGAGAAAGGATTGGGCGTTACAAAGTCATTGGAGTTTTGGGCAAAGGAGGTTGTGGAGAGGTTTTCCGAGCCTTTGATGAAGATCTCAATCGCCAGGTTGCAATCAAAGTTGTTCGATCGAAGTTCGAAGGGAATGCGTTGAAGCATTTGCTTGACGAGGCAAAGATTGTTGCCTCTTTGGACAGCAATCCCCACATTGTTCCGGTTTACACTTACGACGTATTGCACGAACCAGGACAAGCTGATCCTGTTCCCTTCATCGTCTCAAAGTTGATTGATGGTTCGGATTTTAGAAAACGGTTATTGAGCAACAGGCCAACGGTTCAGCAGACGCTCACGATTGTCAAGAACATCGCCGAAGCGCTTTACTTCGCCCATACCCAGGGGCTTATCCATAGGGATATCAAACCAGAGAACATATTGCTGGACAAGAACGACAACGCCTACTTGGCGGACTTTGGGATTGCCAAAAGAGAGTCGGACCATTCCGACCGAAGCAATGCTGGAACAGTTAAGTACATGAGTCCCGAGCAAGCTCGGGGTGAGGGCCACTTGCTAACCATCCAAAGCGACATTTACAGTCTTGGGCTGGTCCTTTACGAAGCGCTCAGTTGCTACCCGTATCAAGTCCATGGGCTTAATCAGTTGATCGAATGTGTTCGCCAGGGGCAGTTAGAATCTCCACGACTTCACAATCCGTTGCTGACGGTCGAGCAGGAGAGAGTGTGCATGAAAGCCCTTGCGCCGAGAGCATCAGACCGTTATGCAACGGCCAAAGAATTTGCTGAGGAACTCCAATGGTTGCTCGATCATCAGCTCGGAGCGACGCTCGAAAGAAACAAGGATTCCAATCTTCCGGTGGTTCCCAAAGGACTTTGTTCCTTTGACGCTACCGATTCGGATTTCTTTTTGCGGTTGCTCCCTGGGCCTTACAATCGGGAGGGAATTCCAGAATCTCTGCGTTTCTGGAAGAATCGAATCGAGACCACTGACATCGAGAAGACCTTCCGCGTCGGTTTGGTTTACGGTCCGTCGGGTTGTGGCAAGTCGTCACTGATGAAAGCTGGATTGTTGCCGCGACTAGGTGACAAAATCTTGAGTGTGTACATCGAGGCTACCCCCGACGAGACCGAGACTAGATTGAAACAGGCTGTAAGCAAACGGATCCTTGGGGTCGCTGGGGATAGCCTTTCGGAAATGATCTGCAATATCCGCAAGGATCGCTTGACGGGCGTCAACGGCAAGTTGGTTTTGGTGATCGATCAGTTTGAACAATGGCTAGTCGGTAGAGACCGATACGACGCCGAGGAATTAGCCGACGCGTTGCGTCAGTGCGACGGTGAAACCGTCCAAGCGATCTTGATGGTTCGGGATGATTTTTGGCTTGCTGTCAGCCGTTTTCTCAAGTGTATAGATATCCCGATTGTCGAGCGTGAAAACAGCGCTTTGGTGGATCTTTTCGAGATCGACCACGCAGAGAAAGTTCTCGGTCTCTTCGGTCAAGCTTACGGTAGGTTGAACCAAGACCTAGGGACTTGGAGCCAAGACAATAAGGAATTCATCAAAAAGACGGTGGAGGGATTGGCTAGGAACCGCAAGATTGTGTCGGTCCGACTGGCCCTTTTTGCCGAGATGATGAAAGGTCGCCAGTGGGTTCCAAAGTCTTTGGAAGAGGTGGGTGGGACCGATGGAATAGGGGTCACCTTCCTCGAAGAGACCTTTAATTCGGTCAATGCACAGGCAAAGTATCGTCGTCATGCCGAGGCGGTTAGGGGTTTGCTCTATGCGCTGTTGCCTGAACCGGGGGTGGAGATCAAAGGTGTCAAGAAGAGCGAGAGTCATCTTGCGACGGCATCTGGTTACGCAGATCAACCCGAGGCCTTCGGCGAATTGCTCACAATCCTCCACCGGGATCTGAAGCTTATCACTGCGGTGGCCGAAGAAAAACCCGAATCCTCAGGGGGGGATCCCGGTCCGTCAGATTCAGGGTCGGTCGCTGCCCAGGTGAGCTACCAGTTGACTCACGACTATCTGGTCAGGTCGCTTCGAGAGTGGCTGACTCGCAAGCGCAAGGAGACCAAGCAGGGGCGAGCCGAATTGCTCCTTGAGGAGCGAGTAGCGATCTGGAAGGACAAGAGGGAGAACAAACAGCTCCCAAGCGTGCCTGAAACGTTGAGCATCTATCACTACACTAGGCCGCATTCCTGGGATCCCGACCAACAGGCGATGATGAAAAAATCGCTTTATGTCCATGCGTCGACCTGGGGAGGGTCGTTTATTGCGATGTTTTTGATCCTTGGGGCGATTTTGCTTTATACATTGAATTCCAAGGCTGGGCAGTTGGTCGAATCGCTCGTCGAAAGCGGCTCAGGTACTCCGGTATTCGTGAACATCAGAGACCTTAGAGTCTATCCATCATGGATCGTAAGAAGTCACCTGAAGAAGAAGCAAATTGAAGGCAAGAACATACCTAATTTGCCATTGAAAACTTTGCCATTGAAAATCGCCTGCAGTTTTTTTGGAGTCCCGCTCGATAAAACTAGCACCATGCCGCAGGAGCTTATCAACGCAATCAACGATACCGACAAAGTCGACAAACAAAAATTCACCCTACCCAGGAGCGATACACTAAACATCGTCTTGGCACTGGACAAGGTTCTGGTGGACAAGGTTCTGGGTAAAGATTTTCGGAGCCCGCTGGAGGATTTTTTCAACAAGGTCGATGAAAAATCAGAAGATCAGAAAGATCAGAAAGATCAGAAAGATCGGTTAGCTGAGAGGCAAATCAAGTTTAGAAAAATGGCTCGGATTGCCATCGTCGATTTGATTCTCGGCAGGGAGGTTTTAGCCAAGCGTATGTGCAGTACCCGCGACAAAAAAGATGACAAAAAAGATATTGGGCCACGCAGCATTTTCATCGAGGAGCTCAAGAACTGGCAATTCGAACGTATTGCAAACGACAAGCAGGTAGACGCGATCAAAGTCAGTCACGGAGCGAGCAGCCTAAAAAGCGTGGAAGATCGGCTCAACAATTTGAAGGACTCCACGGATTCCAAAGAGGCGAGCGATTTGCTTTCCGCCATTTGCCTGGGGCTCGGTGGGATAGACCCAGAGTCTATTCCTGTGGATCCAAAAAATAGTATTCTCAAAATCATTAATAAAGTCTACAAAACTCATAACGATGGATCGGTCCATAGTTCAGCAGAGTGGCTATTGAAAAAATGGGGAGAGGCGGATAAATTGCTGAAAACAGATCCCTCGTCCAACGGCGAGGCTTTTCAGCCAGATCGCGAATGGCGGATTGTGGATTCGCTTGGCAAAGACCCTTCGATCAACATGACACTATTGAAGTGGTCCTATAACAGAGAACAGTGGTGGGTTGGGGCTACCGAAGTGGATAGCGATTACTTCCATATTTTTCTGGAGGAAACCAAAGACAATGGGGAATTCCGGACCAAGTACATTAACTCAGATTTCTTTCGATTTGAGGAATTAGATCGTTGTCGTGAGCGTGTCGATGGTGTTCCTAAGGGAAAAGTTCCTTTTGGGCGCGCAAATTTGTATGATGCAATGCAGTTTTGCAATTGGCTCAGTATCCGCGATGATTTGAAGCCGCGTTACAAGTTCGGGGAATTGCTAACTCAGAATCCCGAAGACAATCAAATAAGTTACGCAGTGAGCTACGACCAAGCATCGACTGGTTATCAGCTCATGAACAAGGAGATGTGGGAGCGTGTTTGCCGCGCAAACACAGATACAGGTTTTCCTTTTGGCGAATTCGATCCTAAAGACCCTTTCGATCCTAAAGACCCTATTGTCGAAGAGTACATCTATTGCAAGCAACGATTCAATCGCACTGGGGTAGCACGCTGTGGGGAAAGAAAACCTAATAGCGCTGGGTTTTTCGATTTCCTTGGGAACGCCGGAGAGTGGCTTGAGCCACTGGATCCGAAAACTCTGGAAAAGGAAACTCAACGATTGGCGGGAGGTTCTTTCCAAGATCCAGCCAGCAACCTAAGCTTTTCCGAGGACCAGTTCCCGCAGCTTGCTCTGCGTGCTGAAGAGATCGAGTCTGATCGTTCTGGGCTGAGAATTGCTCGACCCATCCTGGGGTCGCGCTGAGGCCCGTGGGGGACCAAAAGGGGCGTTCTTGGCTTGCAAATCTGACGAAACTAGCGAAAACTCATTGACTACTCGGTGGGGCGTTGCAGATAATGAAGGCCTGATCTCTCAATCCACCGTACTGGATCGCTCTGTTGCTTTGAAAATCGCCATGAAAAAACCCTGTAGCCCGCTTTTAACTGCTTTTGTTGCGTTCTTGGCCGTGGGTTTTTGGCTCACGGAGGTGACTCGGAGTCAGGAAGCAGCGTTGAAGGACACGGCTAGTCTGGCAAGCCGGCAGTTTGCTGAAAAACTCTACAAAAGCGTACAGAGGTTCGCGAAAAAATCGGGAGTTGCGATCAAAAACATCTCCATCGACGTCGAGGGAAGTCCGCTAACTGCCGACCTGCAAAGAGGCTTGATTGAAGTCCCGTTGATTCGATACCTCCAAGAGCAAAATTTTTACTCGAAGACCTCCTCGGAACTAGCACGGATCAAATACCGATTTGATCCTTCGGACGCGCCCAAACCTGCTGAACTCAGGATCGAGCTGATTCAGTTGATCAACAAAAATACCAATGAGAGCAGGAACATCGATGAGTGTAAAGAGTTGCAGACGATCATCGATGTTTCTGGCTCGCAATTATCGACCAATTCGTTTGGGGATTCGACAGACAGTCCAGAATCACCATTCGCACGAAAGAACGGCATGGCATTGGTGTCACGGTTGACCCAAAAACCAACGAACACCTCCAGTGCAGTGATCCAGGATGGTTTTTTCTACACCAAGGATCCAAGAAACGAGAAAGTGGATAATAAGTTTGGTTTTCGTTTGGTATCTGATGCAGCAAGCAATCCGATTATCCACCGAGTCAACGATGGTATCCCAGTATGCACCATTGATCCGAATACCGAGTTTTTTGTTGAGATGAAAAACAACACCGAATCGAGATTCGCATTTGACGCCTTCATCGATGGATATGCTTACTTAGTTCCAACGAATAGAGGCAAGATTCAGATCCCAAATTACTTGATGTTTGAAAGTAACGAGACGTATAAGGTTGGCTGGGTGCTAGTAGATCCAACCAAGGAAAAAACGTTTGAGAACAGGTCCATGACGCTCAAGGAAATCTACACTTCCAATGGGGCTGCTCGGGAGCCTGAGATAAATCCCAAGATGGTGGATAGGTCTTTGGCTGGCTCAGTAACAATACGGATTTATAAGATCAAAGAACGCGAGCAGCCGAAAGGAAACGATGTGCAAATCAAGATTGGCAAAATCACTGGGGATGAAATTAAGCCCCTTAGCGGCGAGCTTTTCGAAGCGGTTGGATATCCGCTCGAGCCGATCAGTCAGATTGTGATCAAATATGAAAAGGGTCCGGGCAAGTAAACGATTCAGAGTTTTTTGATACAGGAGGATGGCGTATGGACTTTCTGCCTGGTGGTGCTTTGTCGGGATTGCAGAGTCGTTTGATCTTTATCTTCATGATAACAGCCAGCCTAGTGATTGCCTTGACAGCGGATGCACAAGACCAGGCCATCAGGAAAGTCGCGTTGTTGATTGCATGTCAAGATTACCAGGAAATCAAACCATTAGGATCTCCTCGAAATGACATGGCGTATCTGGCAAGAGAGCTAAAGCATTTGGGTTACGATGTAAGGCGTATTGAAGGAAAAGGCGATGACGTGCTCGACAAGGATCAAATCCTTGAGAAGGTCGAGGAATTTTCTGGTGATCTTCAAAAGGTAGACGATGTTTTTGTCTGTCTTTCTGGTCACGGTATCCAACTCTACAGCGACAGAATCGATGGTCTTTATTTTGTGCCTGAGAAAGCCAGTTCAGAGGATCTTGTAGCCTACGATGATCCGGGTTCGGAATTCTATTTCGACAACAGTTTGGTCCCTATCGCGGAAATAGTCGACTTGCTCCAGAGCCGAGAGTTTAACAACCTTACTCTGGTGCTCGATTGTTGCAGACTCAAAGACATAGCCGACGAAACGGTCAATCCAGCGAAAACGAAACCAACGAAATCTAGGAAAGACTCGGAACTAAAGATCAATATTGTGTATGCAACATCTTTAGGCGAAGAAGCATTTGAATCGGAGAGTCAGCTAGGCATTCTTGAGTTTGAAGATTTGACCGACAGCGGGATACACAGCAAGTTTACTTTTCAGCTCATCAAATATCTTCGCGGTGAGTGCAGGCCGGAGGACTATGATACTCTGCCGGAGAGCGGTTTGAAAAAGTTGGATTTGAACAAGGCTCTGAAAACTATCGAAGATCTCGATTCGAAACAGCGCCCCAGCTATTTGTTGACTAAAGACCCTAACTTTGGAACTCTTCCGGCTTACCCATGGGATATCCAGCAATACACTTCCAGGCTTGAGACCAGCAGAACGATTCGAGTAGGAACTTCGCAAGCGTTGGAGTTCTTTTTGATCAACCCGCCTGATGTTAAGGGCAAGAAGATTCAGCTTGTCGATAAATTTCTTTTAAAGCAACCCAAGCTGATCGATGCCACGATAAAAATGCCTTATTACCTTGGAGTTACGGAGGTCTCTCGCCAAAACTGGATCGATTGTCTAAGCGACCCGATCAGTGCAGATTTTTTACGAGAGATCGATGCCCCTAAGGACTTGCAAGAGGATCTCCTGAAGCGTTTCAAAACCGCAGCGGGGAGCACCGATTTGCCTGCAAGTTGTACATGGCCGGAAGCGGTTCTTTACTGTCAGTTAATGACCAAGCGGCTTCATCCACAAGAGCGTGGCTTCTACAAGATCGATGGTTTAGAGGTTTCGAAGAATAAGCAGGAGCGATCTGTCACCGGGATAGAATTCCAATACAATCCAAAAGCTTACGGTTTTCGGCTTCCTGCGGAAGTGCAGTGGCACTGGGCGGTTTTTCAGGATAGAAACCCAATTGAGGTGATTAAAAAATCCCCAAGCGAAGTTTTGAAAGCGAAGCAACAAAACGGTGATGTACCCCCTCTTGGACCAGTCGGTCTTGCTGACCCTAACGAGCAGAATACCTTTGGGTTTCGTTATGCCTTGGGAAACATGGCCGAGTGGATATGGGACGATTGGTCGAATACTAAATCGATCAAGGTGCTGACGGCTGCCGAGAACCCACCGAAGATTGAGAAGGAAAAGAAGCTTGGTGACAAGCTTTTGAAGGGTGCCGGGATTTTGGATAAGATCACAGACCAGAGGCGACAGAGCAAGCCGGGTGATTTGGACGAGGATCACGGGCTGAGGTTGTTGTACCAACCTCCACCAGTCCAAAAGAATCGTTAGCTGGAGACTTCAGCGCTGCTTGGGATTGCAATCGCCTGGTCGGCGGTTCCCCAAGGTGCAACTCGGTTGCCAGCAAGGATGGAGAGCGAATTTGGCTGGCAGCAAAAGTGCAGTCGAGTAAAAGTGTCCGACGGAGCCGATGGTGGCCACTGCGCAATTGGGGTACTTTCCATAGCGTTCCAGGTTTGGCTGTTCAAAGTACAGGGGTTTGTGGCAAAACGCTGGGGAGGCCCAGCAGTAGCCAGCCGGGTCCCAGTTTTCTGCACCAAACGCCAAATCTTCACCCTTGGTTCGCACAGCGCTGGGCATTTCGGTTTGGCCTTCGAGATAATCTGAGGCAGTCACAAGATTTGAATTGAGTTTTCGCGAGACTGCGGAGAAAAGCGCAGAGGTTTCGCTTTGCTCTCCTAAAGCTTTGAATTTGTAGAACTTGGCGTTTGGGGATCCTTGATTTGGGGATCCTTGATCCGATCCCTCTTGAGTAAGATTTTCCTGAGATGACTGGGTATCTTGACCCAGGCATGGTGCATGAAGGGATAGCAAGCTCACTAGGCTCGCGAAGCTAAAGCGAGTTAAAGCATTTTTCATTTTCATATTCCTTGTGCTAGTGATTACCGAGCTATTGGTTGTCCAATGACTGTGTGTTGAGTGTTGTGCGGTGCGGTGGCTGATTGCATTGCAACACGCTTCACCGCATCTGCAACTGCATCTTGGGTTGTTGCTGCCTCGTTGATGTAGACATTGCAGTACTGCAACAGTGAACCCTTCTCAAGGTTGACGTTTCTGACCGACAGCACGTATTCGATTTCAGCTTGGTGATATTTGATTGTTGCATCGAGCAAACGTCGCTGGGTTTCAAGAACCACATCTAGCGCCGTCTCGACTTTCTCTTCACCATCAAGTTTTTTGCTGAGAGCATTGAGTTGAGTTTCGATTTGTTCGCGGCGCTGTTTTTGGAGTTCAACTATTTCGTAAGCACGCTTGGTCTCGTTGACCGCGTTGCTAATGCCCAAATGAACTCCGCGTTCTTGTTCTCGAAGAACGTCCAGTTCTCTGGCTAACGCCAACTGGGAGTATCGAACTGCCGAATGACCGCGACGGAATCCAACTGGGGCTAAGTATTCGATACCTACTTGCCATTCCGGGAAATCGCCGTTGAACATGCTGCCGATTGCCGAATCGGGACCGGTAAACTGGCCAAAACCTGGGGTGTTCAGACTGCTACCGCCCATACCTCTCAAGCGGAACGTATTGACAAGATCCAATTGGGGTTTGAGGAAGTTTTTGTGTCCGATAAGTTCCAACTCGCGTTGTTTGATCACCCAGCGTTGGCGACGAAGTTCCTCTCGAGCATTCAGGGCTTCCTGGACCAGGAACTGATAGTCGTAATCGATCTTGGCAACCGTAGGTTTGTCCGACGGACGCAGCAGCTTGCCATCGTTGATGGCAAGTCCCATGAGCATTCTGAGTTTCCGTTCACATACTCGAACCCCTCCATTGCCACGAAAAGCACCACCAGTGGTGCCATTGTAAGTTCTTGTTCCATCGATTGGCCGTCCGTTGAGCGACTCGATGATGTCCGCCTGAAACCGGATTACCTGCTCTGTGGCTTGGGCCCTGTCGGCCTTCTGAACCTCTCTTGCACCGATGTTATTTGCATACTGCTCGGCAATATCCCGTACCATAATGCGGGTCTCCAGATCGCGGTAAGCGAAATACAGATCCCAGTATGCGTTTTCGACTTCGGCGATGTAGTCACGAACAGAACGCTCAAAATCGACTAAAGCGATGTCGGTACGAACCCTTGCCAAAAGCACACCGTTGAGCTGACCGGGGATCGCATTCGGACCGGCGATCATGTTGTACTGCGTTCCCGCGCCCTGCAGCAAGGGTTGTCGGATTTGAGCCTCGGCATAGTTTTCCCACGAGTACGGGAATACATTGGTGATCTGGTTGTTGCGATCATAGATCGAGATGTTTCTGAGACTAAACAGACCGCCGGTGGCCGATCGTTTGGATACCCCAAACTGTGTATTGCTCAAATCCTGCTGTAGAAGTCCACCTTGACCATAAAACTGATTGTTATATTTGCGATCATTCTTGTCATACATCGTCGAGGCAAAGACGTTTGCGTCGAACGCGCTCAGAGCGGCCTCTTCCCCAAATCTCGGATCGGTAAAGGTCAAGGCGGGATCCGCATTCGATGCAGACATCGACGGGTATCTCAGGACGCTTACCCCCAAATCTCTCATGATCGTTGAGGATGACAACGCTTGGGCGATGCATTCCTGGAGCGAGTACTTCAGCACATGTTCGTCGGTCAATTGCCCGTTATCGATCAACGCGTCGAGATCCCGGGGCGAATGGGCCTCTGAATACGAAGCGACCGTGCAGTCAGTCATCGCTTGAGTCGGGCGAATCTGTGAGATGTGCTGATGGAAAGACTGAGCGTCCCCAGGAACCTTGAGTTTCACCTGTTTAGATTTGCCCACATGGCACCCCGCAGAGGGTGCAAGGCAAATCGCTAGACCAGCAACTGCGAACCGCGTTACTTTGCGGTTGATTTGTGGTAATTGAAACTTGGCGATAAAAGATTTATGCATCGAAAGCGTCCTTACCGTTGAACTCTTGCTCGGACTATTCATCAAGACCAGTGCAGACCATACAGACCCACCAGGATGATCGGTATTTGGTGATGGATTACTCAATGTTTGGGATAAATTATTTGATTAACTTCATTAGATGATTTGTTTGGACATGCCGATCCGGCCGTCGACGTCCTGGTTTGAGCAGTAAAAATCAGGGAGATCAACTCATTTCTTGGAACCTAGAACCGCACGATCTGTGAATCCGGGCGGCCTGGGTAGTTTGTGATGATTGATCTGGTTGTTCTGGTTATCTTGTTTTTTCTATTTAGTACGAACTCTTGCAAGGAGTTTCCCAACTTGATTTTGCGGCAATGCCGATCTTCAACGGGGTACAATGCTCTAACCGCATCGCATCGCTTGGGCCTTACTTCCAGGAAACCGCAGTCGGATGACTCTGAATTTATCGCTCGAGCAAGTCGATTCGTTGCTACCGCGGATCCAGATGTTTGTCGAGCAAATCTATCGCTCGGAATCTTCAAAGGCTGCTTCGCGACGGCTTGTTGACGGGCTTTGCGACTTGTTAGTGGCCCATCGGGTTTCGTATTGGATTTGCGATGCTAGCCGGGAGGGTCCATGGGTTTTACAATCTGTCAGTGGGGCACCGCATGTAGATCCCGGGTCGCAAGCCACTGAGGAGCTCACGCAGCGTGCGAATCGTATCTTGCAACCCTTGCGCAGCCCATCGCCCGATACAGGCACAATGATCTCGGACGAGGAATCGAAACGTGCGCTGGCTTGGCGATTGCCATTTGGGCAGGACAAGATCACGTCGATGGAGGCGGTTTTGGTTGAGTGGCTCGATAACCGGGAACTTCAAACTGCCCCTGCCAGACTCAAATACATCGCCGCTCCGTTCACTCAAGCATGGGTACTCTGCGCCGAGAAGTGGGCTCATCCCGGTCGATCTCAAAGTTTTTCCAGGCCCAAGAAAGGTCGAAGGTTATTCAGATACCTCGCTAGCTTAGCCGTGTTGGTCATCGCCTTCCTACCGATCGATTTCACAATTACGGCGGATGGATATCTCGAACCAGAGCGCCGCGATTCGGTTTATGCACCCTGCGATGGCTACCTGGAGTCGATTCTGGTACATGATGGAAGCGAGTTGACGGATGGGCAAATGGTTGGCAAGATGCAGTCCCCGGAAATGGAGATGCGAATCGAGGAGGTCCTGGGGCAAATACGAAGTGTGATTGAGAAACGCAACGCGTTGAGGATCGCTTTGAACCAAATCGCTGTTGGATCAAAAAACTTCTCGGTCGAGCAGAACCGGATTTCCTCGGAAATTCTCCTGGCGGACTTGCATGAGAAAAACCTCAAATCAAAACTCGAATTTTTGCGACAAGAGGAATCCAAACTAACTCTCAGATCGCCGATCCAGGGTACTGTCACTGCCAATGAGCTGCTTGAGGAAATGCGCAGTCGACCGCTCAGACGTGGGGACCCGCTTTTCGATGTTCTGGATGTTCAAGGGCCTTGGCATCTGGTTCTACGGATCGACGATGCAGATTCCTTGTTAGTCAAAAATGCAATTGCCGATCGAGCAGATAGAGCCCGCGCTGTGTTTGAAAGTCTTCCGGATCGTGTCTGCGAAGTAACGATACAACGTTGCAATGACATCGTCGAAAACCCCGACAACCTCGGTCCATTTGTTCGCGCCTACGGCAGTATCTCGGATGCTGACGCCAAATTGTTCTACGTTAACGCCAAGGCGAAAGTGGCTATCCAGATCGGAAAACGCCCCGTATGGTACGTATGGCTCCGACCTATCTGGGAAACACTCCAAAAATACACATTACTGTGGAAGTGACACCCAAGGATACCTATATGATCCATCATCGACATATCACCGTATCATTGCTAGCGGTAAGCTTTGGACTTGCCGGTGCGATTGGACCAATTGCATGCAGAGCACAAGACTCCGCAGGCGCTAAATCCATCGAACTACAGTCGGCGATCCTCAAGACAATCAAAGTTGCAGCGATCGCCGCCGAGGCCCAGGGTGCGGTTAAGGAAATTCATGTGGAGGAGGGTTCCAGGGTCTCTAGCGGCGATGTGCTTGCCAGAGTTCATGACACGAATTCCCGGCTGATGCTTCGAAAAGCTGAAGTGATTCTGTCGCAAGCAAAGCAGAAAAAAACTAGCGAAATCGATATCCATTTGGCAGAGAAAAGCGTCGCGGTTGCCGAAGCCGAATTGAACCATGTGATCAACGCTAACAAAGAACTCGAAGGAGTTTACGCCGCTAAAGAGGTTCGACGATTGAAGTTGGTCTACGAAAGAAATCTCCTGGAACTACAGCGAGCAAAGTTTGCCCGAGACCTATTGGACTTCGAAATCGACACAGCGCAGATCGAAGTCGACTCTCTGAAAGAAACCATACGTAAGCACCAAGTAACATCGCCGTTCAACGGCGTGGTCATCTCGGTTGACAGAAAAGTTGGGGAATGGGTTGATCCAGGAACGACCGTAGTTCAAATCGTGGAAATAGGCAGATTGAGAATCGAAGGTTTCGTTCCGGCCTCGCAAGCAAAACAAGAACTCATCGGCCATGAAGCGAAGCTTGTCGTGGATCTCGGAGAGGGCAATTCATTGTCCCGGGGGGCCAAAGTCACCTTCGTAGACTTTGAAACCAATCCGCTCAACAACCAGGTTCGCGTGTACCTGACGGTCTCAAACGAGGACGGAAAACTCCGGCCTGGTCTAACTCCAACGGTCATCATCAGTCGCTGATATGCTTCGAACCGACCTAGAGTGGATTCAGCAGCGCAACGACAGCGGGTGGATCGTACGAGATCCGCTCTCGGAGAATTTCTACTTTATGAGCGAAGCTGAATACATGGCCATAAAAGGGCTGGATAGCCAAATGGAGCCAGAACTTCTGGCTTGCCAATTGCATGATCGCTATGCGATCAGCAACCCCATGGAATGGTTGCGAATCCTGGCTATCAAACTGCAACGTGCCCATTTGATAAAGCCGAAACTCGAATCCCCAGCGGCAGCACAGCTTGATAAGGCAACAAGCCATTTAGGTTGGTTCGGAGGATTCCTGATCAATCCGTTTAGTATCAAAATTCCTTTGTTCCGACCACCATCAAAACTGCTTTGGGCTAAGACGCTCGCTCGAGTCTTTTTCTCGAAACTCTCCGTGGTTGTCTGTGCAATCCTTTGGTGTATATCGATTCTCATGGTGTTTCAGTCTTGGATTCGCGACCCATTTGCCATCGTGCAATCTGCTCAAATCCTGCAATCAGGAGGATGGCTACTTCTGATCCTGTCTTTTGCCTTGATCAAGTCGTTTCACGAGTTAGGACATTTCTTGGCATGCCACTATTTCGGCGCCCGTTGCAAGGAAGTAGGCATCCTGTTTCTGTTTTTTACCCCTTGTTTGTACTGCAACGTCACTGACTCATGGAGATTGCCGTCGAAATGGCAGCGCTGCGCGATTTCTCTCGCAGGGATCTATTTCGAACTTATAATCTCAATCCTCGCAGCGCTGTGTTGGTTGAATTACAGCATAGGGATCGAAAAATCCATCGCGGCAGCCGTCTTGGTAGCTTGCACCTTCAACACCATTGCACTCAATGGCAATCCGCTGTTACGCTACGACGGCTATTATGTCCTAAGCGATCTTTGGGAAGTCCCAAATCTATCCTCGCAGAGTTCTATGGCTCTTTGGGATTACTGGATTTGGGGTCTCGGGGGGCGCAATTTCCGCACAGGTGACTATTCGTCGAAGCCTTTTTGGCTCGCCGTCTATGGACTACTCGCGGGTTGCTACAGATTTTCAATCAGCATAACTATCCTTTGGCTCGCTTGGATACTTCTGAAACCCTTCGGACTCGGATTCCTCGTTATCACCGCACTTTTAGCCATGGCCATCGGGCTGATCTATAAACTCAAGCAGTTCCTGACCTGGATGCTGCTAGAGTGTTTCACCGCTAAGCCGATTGCTCCAGGGCGAGTGATCATAGTACTGTTGTTACTATCGATGCTTCTAGGTCTAACATTCTTCGTTCAGATCCCGGATTTGCACAACCATCGAGGGTTTATCCTTCCACGCAACCCACAAGCTCTTTATGCTGCTGAGACGTCCTGGATTGCCCGTTTTCCAAAACATGAGGAGAAATTTCGTGCCGGTCAAACCATCATTGAACTTGCCAGTCCCGAACTGAGTCTTCAACGATTGCAGTTGCAACATGCGATTCAAGAACTCCGTTACTCTCTTGAGCTTCTCCGCAAAATTGCTGCCAACGATAGTTCAACGGCGCAGGAAATTCTCGTCAAGGTTTCCGAGCTTTCCGAGCTAGAATCCCAAGCTTCAATCCTTGAGCAACGCGACAAAGCTCTAATAATCACCGCTCCGGAAGAGGGCGTTTTTGTCGCCAAGCCGCTTCGCTACCCAGACCCCATCGCCTCACCCATCCACCGTTTTCTCGCCTCGAACCAAACCTACGGCTCACGCATCGGAGACCCCATCGAGCGAGGTGACGTCTTGGGCTGGTTCGCGCCTATCCAACAGGCTGCGTCGATCGAAGCCTATGTTCCTGAGGAACTCACCCATAGACTCAATATCGGCTCGATGGCCGCCTGCAAAGCTGATTGCTCCCCGGACCATACATTCTACGCCCAAGTCGAATCGATTAGCCCCGCCTCGACGTTCGATCTTCCCGAATCCCTGCGATGCGACCCATGGCTCCTGGGCTTGCAAGACTCAAAGGGAGCCTGGAAACCAATCCATCCCTTATGCCGTGTGACACTCAAACAGCAGGGACCCAATGACGGAAAAATCAGAGGAAATCTTGTCACTCTGCACTTTAACCCCCCCGCCCGATCTGTCGCCCACAGAATTATGGACTATTTCTGGAGAAACTTTCGCTGGAACCTCTTTTTGTCGATCCAGCAACGATCCCTACCGGACATGATCGCTGGATAACAACCTCCAAGTTTGACGGATTGTTCTGAAATTGGCGCCTGAAACTCGCTTTTTCGCTCAGCTTGTACATACTGTTATCCTGCGACTCATGGACTCGCCAGCTTCTAACCGTTGTTCCATGGGTAGAAATATTCCCATGCATAAAAGCCAGCAAATCTCCGTCCAACCCTCAACAGGACCATTTTTGATCATGCGAAAACTCATTCGAAACCTCGGTCGCCGTTGGAACGACGTCTGGAACCGCTTCGTCCTTCGTATGCGCAGAAAAGCCCTGATTTTGGATCTTCGCCAAAACTTCACCCCCCTGGAAACTCGCCAAGTCCTGGCCAGTTCCGCCTTCAATCCAGGTCTGGGTGCTCTTAGCGTCCAGCTAGATAACGGTGAGACCGCAACTCTCACCCAAAACCTCGACCAATTTGTGTTGGATCTCCCTGGTACCTCATCGGACCTTTCTGGAAGCATCGCAGATTTACTTCGTATTGAAGTCGCTGGTGTCGGGCCGGGCAACAACGGGACGTTTCTCTGGGGAGGAAGTTCCAACAACGATTTCAGTCTAGTAAGCCAAATCAATCTTTCCGTTCAAGATCTCCTCTCCACCGATGTCAATGTAAAAGCCCAAGAGATCATCATCCAAGGAGACTCCTCTTCGTCGTCGTTCACACTAATCAACTCCGGTATTGTGCAAATTACCAACGAGCCGGGCGGCCCATTCAACTTCACTGATACGTTTAGTATCACCACAACAGACTCTCTTGCTAACATCCGCCTCGATGGAGACCTGCAAGCAACAAGCAGTGCTACGAGTTCCGATGTGACTTTCCGCACGCTAGGAAGCGATGCCTCCATTTTTATCGATGGAGATATCGCTCTAGTAGGTGACCCATCCACAACACCAAACAGCACTCTAACCATTGAAACGTTGGGGACCGGTGGGGCACTAGGTTCGAACGTATCTTTCCTATCCTCTCAAATAACAACTACCGATGACGCGACCATTGTTTCGGTTCGCGCTCTCGGTGGAAGTATCGATATGGATCCAAGTTCCAGCATCAATGCGATGGACGGAACGATTGAATTCCAAGCAAATACGTCCATTAGGTTTACCGGGTTGTCGTCTACCAGCACCGATGTCCAGGCGATTCGTGTCATCTCCCTAACAGGTGAATTGATCGATGCAGACAGCCTTGGCAACGACGCTGACGCTACCAACGGAGGTATTCTCCTCAATGCCGCTACTGGGATCGGAAATTCGGATGCCTTAGAAGTAAAGGTAGGAGTTCTATCAGCGATCAACTCTACATCCGGGAGAATATCTCTCAACAACCAATCATCGCCCGGTGACGGCGACCTGACTTTAAACATCGTCGAGAATTCTTTCCGAGAAATCGAAATCTTTAACCAGTCCTCCGGAATCCAGCAGTCTCCTACCGGCCGTATCGTCGGTAACCAAGTTACCTTGGTGGCCGATGCCTCAGTATTCGATTTGGCAAATCTCGATACGCCACTGCGAACTAGTCTCAACAAATCGATCGTGCTGACCAATTCAACCAACGCCATTGCGTCGTTTTTCGGCTTGGCAACCGGGGAAATCCGATTGACCACCCAGAGCGATTTGAACCTTGTGGCGTTGAGAGCTCAGGAGTCTGTTCTCTCTGGACCTAGTCTTGGATTCCAATCAACCCCCGGAATCAACCAAATCGTCATTGAATCCCTCAATTCTAATATCACTCAAGGAAGTGGGTCCCCAAGCGGAATCTTGACCCACAGCCTAAGCGCCACGGCCAGTGGCGGTTCGGTCACTTTGGACAATGTGTCAAACAACGCTCAGTTCGTAACGGGATCCTCCCAAGATGATTTCCTCTACACCGACGCAAATGGTTTTGAAGTCCGAGGAATCAACTCTTCCAGCGGCAATGCAACCCTAGCGGCACAGAGCGGTTCGATCCTTCAGGCGTCGGGTTCGACTAACGCCATCACGGCCAGTCGCGTGAGCGCCACGGCCAGCGGCGGTTCGGTCACTTTGGACAATGTGTCAAACAACGCTCAGTTCGTAACGGGATCCTCCCAGGGTGATTTCCTCTACACCGACGCAAATGGTTTTGAAGTCCAAGGAATCAACTCTTCAAGCGGCA
>Ga0315904_10005142_pt1 | contig 18276 bp, 14 predicted proteins | sample LakEriMetagenome_6_FD_203529 | JGI IMG/M metagenome (GOLD analysis project Ga0315904, IMG submission 203529) | Freshwater fungal communities from buoy surface, Lake Erie, Ohio, United States - Buoy 12 MA120 | ecosystem: Environmental > Aquatic > Freshwater > Lake | place: USA: Lake Erie, Ohio...
GGGGGTGGGTAGCCCCGCGCCGCCGCGATGGACAGACACAGGTTGAAAACCTGTGCTACGGGGGGCACCGAGCCAGGCCAGATGCGGGTCGACCCGTCCTGCATCTCTCGTGCCGAACAGGATTGGCATCCTGCCCTCCGCTCGCTCGATGCTGACTGCGCTCCGCCATCCTGGCTCCGCTGGTCAGCAACGCCGGCTCCAGGGCATGGACAGCCCCTCGCTGCATCCTTCTCCGTAGCCCAGGTTCCCAACCTGTGTGCCTTCCCGTACGCAGCACAGGTTTTCAACCTGTGCCTGTCCCATCCCGCCCGCTTCAGTAGCACAGGTTTTCAACCTGTGCCCGTCCCATCCCGCCGAGCGCACGCGAGGGGATGAGCGTCGATAAAGAAAGGAGCGTGGCGGTTCACAACGGTGGATCCACTCGCTGGCGCTCGTGGCTTCCTGGCGGGGAGCGGCGTTTCCGGCCGGTTGCAGGCAATCGCCCGTACCGCCCACGCGGCAACATCGCTGATGCAACGCGAATCCGCTCGGCATCCTCAAGGGGCTGCGACCCCCTCGCGATGGCTAGTGCTGCAGGGCTTGATACGCCCCGCGCACCGTGACGCCTCGTCGCTCTCGGCCGCCTCTCGAGCATTCGTGCGCCGCTGATTCGTCCCTACCTGTGCCCGATTCGTCCCAAGCGCGCCCGATTCGTCCCTACCTGTGCCCGATTCGTCACTTTTTCGCCAGACGACCTTGAACGCTTCTTGCGACTTGATAGCGTGAGAAACGTTGATCCCGCCGCTAAACATTCCACGCACTCGTTTGGATCGTCACAGAGTCACTCACGAAGGAGAAGTTTCTCATGCGTATCTTTGCAGCCCGGACGCTCGCAATCGCCGCGATTGGCCTGAGCGTGTTCGCTTCCACGGCCTCAGCCCAGACCACGATCTCGCAGTGGAACTGGAACACGACCGTGTCCGGCTCGTTCAACCGCCCCTGGACGGGAACAGTGCTCTCCGGGACCGTGCTCGGCTACGGTCAGGGCGCTCCCTCGGCTCCCCTCTCGACCGCGCTCGCCAACGGGGCGGCCAGTGATCCCGGAACCGTCGTAACCGGCACGTTGTATAACCGCTCGGCGACGATCAATCCGCCGATGCTGACAGCGGCGAACTCTTCGGCGGGCGTGATGTTTCAGGCTCCCACCACCGGCATGAACGCCGGCGAGGCGGTGCAGCTCTCGTGGAGCCAGACGGTCGGCTTCCGGTCGAGTCGCTACTGGCAGATCCTGACAAGCACCAGCGGCACCGCGGGCGTCTTCTCGGCCCCCGCCGGCGGCACGGGCTCGTCGATCAGCCAGTTCATCAACGGATACAACTCGGGCACGGCCCCAATCTCCGGCACGGCCACGGTCAACGTGAGTTCGGGCGGCATGGTGGACTTCCGCACGATCAACGGAAACTGGCTCAGCCAGGCGGTGACGGCGACCGGCACGCTCACGGCCCCCCTGGCCGCCGGATTTGTGGACAACATCACGTACACGCTGCCGACCGGCCAAGGCTATGAGAACAACGCCAACTTCGCGTTCGCGATCGTCGGCCTCTGGGATCCGAATCTGTCCGCCTCGAGCGGCACGACGGGCCTCGTGTCGTCGTTCGCGGGCACCGACTCGACCGACACCACCTCCGGCTACAACCGCTCCTTGGCTCTTGGCGGCAGCATGCGGCTCGACCTTATGACCGTCTCCGCCGTGCCCGAGCCGACGACGGCCGCCCTCGCGGCCTCTGCCCTCATCGGCGGTGCGGTCGCATGGCGGCGTCGCCGCAGCAGCCACCTCGAGGCCTGACGCACGCATTGTCTCGTCCAGACGACAGCGGGCCTCGAGGCTGGTCAGCGGCTTCGAGGCCCGCGTCGCGTCGGTATCCATCCAAACCCGAAACGGCCCATAACGGCACCCGCCGAAAGGATCGCATGCCCCACTCCCCGATTCGCTCCTCGCTGTGGCGATTCGCCTGCGGCTTTATCGGCGCCATTACGGCGACATCGGCCTTCGCCGCCCCGCCCCCGGCTGCCGATGACGATCTCCGCGAACCCGTCAAGGTGCGGCTCACGCTCAACCCCACGGCTCTCGATATGGACCGGCTCAAGGCAAGCCGGATGGGCTACATGCCCACGGCCTTGAAGCTCGCCGCGGCCAAGCCGGCCGGCGTGGTGAAGGAGCCGGCCTACGAGGGCACGCCCCGCTACGGCATCATCCGGGTGGGCAACGGCCCGAAGAGCGACACGATTGTCGTGGTGGACGTGCGTGAGGCGGGTAGCCGGCTCTACATCGACTCGAACCAAAACGGCGACCTGTCGGATGACGGCACCGGTGAGTGGGACGTCACGCGCGACATCAACGGCACCAACGTGGAGTTCGCCACGCGGCCCGTGCGGGTGTCCTGGGGCACGCCGACGGAAGAGACGGAAAGCGGCGATTACCGGATCTTCATCTTCCGGCGTCCCGACATGGACGGGTTTTCCTACGCCACGATCTCGGGCCGCGAAGGGAAGGTCGAACTCGGCGAAACCCCCGAGGCCGACGGCAAAGAATACCCCATCGTGCTCGCCGAACACACCAACGACGCCCTCTACACCGTGCCGGCCAAGGGAGACCTTACGCGGCGGATGGTGGAACTCTGCGTCGACTTCGACGGCGATGGCACCTTCAAGGGGCTGATGTCGAAGGAAGGTGACAAGGAGTTTCGCTCGCCTGAGCGGTTCAACCTCGCCGATCCCTTCCGCATCGACGGCCAGTGGTACATGGCCCGGCCCTCGATCAGCGGGGCCGAACTTACGATCACGCCCGTCGATCCCCCCGGCAGCGACGTGGCGTCGCTGCAAAAGCCGGTCGAGGTGCGGCCGATGCTGGAGCCGGGCACGACCGCCCCGGCCTTCACCGTTGAGACCCCCGAAGGCAAGCCCCTCAGCCTTGCCGACTTCAAGGGCAAGGTCGTGATCCTCGACTTCTGGGCCACCTGGTGCGGTCCGTGCTTGTCGTCGATGCCGGGGCTGGAAAAGCTCTATCAGAAGGTGAAGGACCAAAACGTCGAAGTGCTGAGCCTCAATGTCTACGATGACAAGGACTCGTTCGCCGAGTGGGTCGCCGCCAACCGCGGCACGAAATACAACTTCACGTTCGCGATCGATCTGGCGGAGAAGGGCTCCACGGAGAGCGTGGCCGGGCAGAAGTACAACGTGCCGGGTTTGCCGACGCTCTATCTCATCGACCGGGAGGGCAAAGTGGCGGCGGCCTTTGTAGGCGCCCAGGAAGCGAAGCTCATCGAGGCGCTCGCCACGGTGGGCGTCGAGGTGAAGGAAGACGAGTGACGGCGAGACAGTGACGCGATTTTCAGAGGAGCATGCCTGACATGAGCAAGCGAAACGTTGGCGTCGTGCATCGGCTAGCGGCCGCCATGCTGGTGGCAGTGTTGGCCGGCCGGCCGGTGACGGCCCAAGTGACGTTCGACTGGGCGACCGTCGGCAACCCGGGCAACGCCCCCGACACGCTCGTGATGACCAAGCCCAACGGCTCCCAACCCGGCGACGGCACCAGCGGCTATGGCTCCGTTGGTTACACCTACCGGATCTCCAAGACTCACGTCACCAACGCCCAGTACGTCACCTTCCTCAACGCGGTCGACCTGAACGGCGCGAACTCGCTGCTCTACACCGCCAACATGACCAACCTGACCATTGGCGGCACGCCCTATCCGGCATACACCGGCGGCATCGACCGGAATCTCGCCGCGGCCGAGGGGAGCCGCTACAGCGTCAAGACGGGGCAGGAAAACTATCCCGTCGTCCAAATCAACTGGTCGCGGGCGGCGCGGTTCGTGAACTGGCTGGCCAACGGCCAGGGCGCGGGCGGCACCGAGAGCGGCGTGTACGACATGTCGGTGTTCGTCGGCAACTCGTTCGCCACGCCGCCGCCACGGGCCGCCAACGCCACGATGTTCCTCCCTAGCGAGAACGAGTGGTACAAGGCCGCCTACTACGACCCCACAAAGGGCGGCACCGGGGGCTACTGGCAGTACGGCACCCGCAGCGACACGTCGCCGGCGAGCGTGGCGCCGCCGGGCTCGTCCAACAGCGCGAACATCGGCGCCGGCACAACCGGCGCATCGGGCGGAGCTCTTGCCTTGACCTTGGCCAAGACGGGCGCGTCGTTTGACAAGGACTTGGACTATCTCACGAACGTCGGGGCCTACACGACGTCCACGAGTTCCTACGGCCTTTTCGATCTCGACGGCGCGGTCTTCAACTGGACGGAGGCCTCGCGGGAAAACAGGACCATCGCCGGCCAGTATTTGCCCATCTACCGCGGCGGCATGTGGCAAAACAACGAGTTGAACTCGGGTGCCGCTTTCCGTAACACCGGAAACGGCGCGGGTGTGAACAGCGGCCAGTTCCAGAATTGGGGCTTCCGCGTCGCGAGCCTGGCTCCCGCACCGCCGTCGACGATCACGATCGACGTGGCCAGCGGCACGCAGACGCAGGCCCAAGCGGGCTACTCGCTTTTCTCCGGCACCTCGCCGCTCACGAAGACGGGCGGCGGCACGCTGGTGGTGGATGCCGCCAACACGATCACGGGCAGCACGAGCGTGGTCGGCGGACGGCTTCAGCTCGCCAACGGCGCGGCGCTCGCCTCGAGCCGGATCGTGCCTCTCGTGGGCGGGACCGTGACGCTCACTCCATACATCCAGACCACCGTGGGCGGCCTCGCCCCCGATGCCGGCGGACTGACCGACGTGGGCAGCGGGATGGTGACCGTGGCGGCGGGGCTCACCGCCGGCGACATGGTGGCGGCGATCGTCACCGGAATGGGCGACGGCACGTGGAACGGCACCAGCGGCATCACGTCGAGCGTCGCCGCTGCGAGCGGTGGCGACCGGACGGTCGGCTGGCTCGACAACGGCGATGGTACGGTCGCGTTCGCCTTCGCGGCGGCCGGCGACACGAATCTCGACTGGCAGGTTGACATCATCGACGCGGCCAACTTCCTCGCCGGCGGCAAGTTCGACTCCGGCAGCCCGGCGAGTTGGAATGAGGGCGACTTCACCTACGACGGAGTGGTGGACATTCTCGACGCCGCCAGTTTCCTCTCCAACGGCCTGTTCGACGCGGGGGCATACAATCCGCCCGCAGGCAACGTGGCGGCCGTGCCGGAGCCGTCGGTTGGGGTGTTTGCCGCGGTCGCCTGGGTCGTGCTTCTCTGGCGGCGCCGCACGCATCGCGCCTGACGCATCCTCCCGTTCAAAAAGCCCCGAGCGGAAGCGAGGGGATGGGGTTGGCGATGGGAATGGGCGTGATGGTTCGCTGCGGTTGATCCCCTCGCTGGCGCTCGGGGCTTCCTGGCGGATGCCGCTCGAGTGCGTTCGCTACGATTGGTGGTGTGGCCCGCACGTCGGCCACCCAATCCCCGCCGGTGGACGATCGAATGCTCGAGCCCGTCGTGAACATCGCCGCCTACCGGTTCGCGCAGTTCGACCGGCTGCCTGAGCGGCGTGCGGAACTGCGGGCGGTGTGTGCGTCGCAGCACCTGAAGGGGACGATTCTGCTGAGTCCCGAGGGCATCAACCTCTTTCTGGCCGGTCCGCGCGAGGGCATCGACCAGCTCGTCGCCCATCTCCGTAGCGACCCGCTGCTGGCCGATCTTGAACCCAAGGAGAGCGTGAGCGACCACCAGCCGTTCAGTCGACTGCTCGTCAAACTGAAGAAGGAGATCATCGCCTTTGGCATTGAAGGCGTGAGGCCCGGCGATTACACGTCGCCGAAGCTTTCGGCGAGGGAACTCAAGAAGTGGCTCGACGAGGGCCGCCCCCTGACGCTGCTCGACACCCGCAACGACTACGAGGTGCGGCTCGGCACCTTCGCAAACGCCCTGCCGATCGGCGTGGACCACTTCCGCGAGTTTCCGGCGGCGGTGCGGAAACTTCCGCCGGAGCTGAAGCAGCAGCTGATCGTGATGTTTTGCACCGGCGGCATCCGGTGCGAGAAGGCGGGCCCGTTCATGGAGCAGGAAGGCTTTCAGCAGGTCTATCAGCTGGAAGGAGGGATCCTGAAGTATTTCGAGGAGTGCGGCGGCGACCACTACACCGGCGATTGCTTCGTCTTTGACCGTCGCGTCGCTGTGAATCCGCGGCTCGAGGAGACGGCGACGACCCAGTGCTACGTCTGCCAGCAGCCGCTCACGGTCGAAGACCAGCAGTCGGAGCACTATGTTCCCGCGGTGTCGTGCCCCTTCTGCTCGAAGTCTGCGGCCACGCAGCCGGCGGTCACCCTGGCGGAGCGCGAGGCGTCGCTCGCCGCTGCGTGCGATCCCTTGCCCGGATCGGCTCCCGCCACCAACGAGCGGCCGCTCAACGTGCCGGCGCGGTACGACCGCTGGACGCTGATCGATTTTCTGTGCGATCGCCATCCCCACATCGCCCGCGAGGAATGGCTCGCGATCATCGGCCGGGGGCACCTTCGCGATCGCGAGGGTCCGCTGTCGGCCGACGTCATCATCCGGGGCGGGCATCGCCTCGCGCGGCTCGAGCCCGACACGGTCGAGCCCGAGGTGAACGCGGCCATCCGAATCGTTGCATGGGAAGACGACTACGTCGTGCTCGACAAGCCGGCGCCTCTGCCGATGCACCCGTGCGGTCGGTTTCACCGCAACAGCATGACGGAGATCCTGTCTCGGGCGTTTCCAGGGGAGCGCCTCACCCCCGCGCATCGGCTCGACGCCAACACCACCGGGCTCGTGGTGTTTGCCCGCAGCCGCCACGCAGCCAAGGCCATCCAGTCGCAGTTCGAGCGCGGCGTGGCCGGGAAGACCTATCTCTGCCGCGTGGCCGGCCATCCCGCCTGGAACGACACGACATCACGCCAGCCGATCGCGCGGGCTCCCTCGAACAACGGCTTTCGGATCGTTGACCGAGACACGGGTGATGCGGCCGAGACGGAGTTTCGCGTGCTGACGCGTTTTGAGAACGGGCAATCGCTCGTGGAGGCTGTGCCGAGAACAGGACGCACGAATCAGATCCGGGTGCATCTCTGGGATCTGCGGCATCCCGTCGTCGGCGATCCGGTCTACCTGGCCGACATGCAGCTGGGTGATTGGCAGACGCTCTCGCCGGCAGATCCGCCAATGTGCCTCCATGCATGGCGGCTGACGTTCAAGCACGGCCCCGAGCGGGAGTGTCGGCGATACGAAACAGCGCGGCCTGCGTGGGCGGAGTGACCGGTGACCGGCAGTAAGGTTGGGGCGCATCGCATTGAATGCCGGGGCTGGTGGTGGTTCGACCCACGCCTCACGGCGTTGGGCGTGGAGGAGTGTTTGGCGGGTAAAAGCCGACCGGCCTATACTCCCGCCATCACGTCCTGCCCTCTCGAGTGATGGTGTCGCATGCGGGCCCAGAATCAGCTTCTTCATAGCCGCGCCCGCGTTCGGCCGCGGTATGCCCTGTTTCCGCTCGAGGGCTATCCGTTTTCGCGGCTGCCCCACTGGCCTGGCGTCGAGGCTCGCGTGCTCGCGTCTCCCGCGCTCGGTGCGGCGTTTGTCGAGAAACTGATCGACGCCAAAAAAGGGCAGGGGGGCGGAGCGAAAGGCGACGGCCGCGTCGAGACCTTTTTGTACGTGGTGACGGGGGGGATCGACCTCACCGTCGATGGGAAGCCGCAAAAGCTCGCCGCGGGGGGCTACGCCCTCGTGCCGCCGACGTCGGACTACACCGCGACAGCCAGTGCCGACAGCCGGCTGATCCTGCTCAAAAAAGCCTACGAGCCGCTCGCCGGCGTGACCTCGCCGGGGCTCTTCATCGGCGATGCCGCCAAGGTGCCGGGCACCGTGTACATGGGCGACGAGGGTGCTCGACTGCAGACGCTGATCCCCGACGAACTGCCCTACGACATCGCGATGAACATCTTCACCTTCGAGACGGGCCACAGCCTGCCCTATGTGGAGACCCACGTGATGGAGCACGGCCTCTGGTTCCTCCAGGGCAAGGGCCTCTACTACCTCGACGACACCTGGATGGAAGTGGAAAAAGACGACTTCATCTGGATGGGGCCCTACGTGCCGCAGTCGTTCTACGCGACGGGCCCAGTGGCCTCGAAGTATCTCTATTACAAGAACGTCAACCGCGAGATCCCCGTCTGACCGCAGTGCTGCCGCGGGCTGCCCGGTCCGAAGAGCCGCGTGTGGATGGCGGTCCGGCAGGGCTGGTTTCGGAAGGTGCCTTGCCGTTGCAGGCCAGGCCGCTACGATGCCGATGATGGTGAATAAAGTATTCCCGGGCCGCCCCAAGGGTCGCGTTCGCCGCTCGAAATCATACGAAAGGGCTTTTGGCATGGCCTCCGCACAGCGATCGCGACGACGGCGTTCTGAGGCTTGTGCCACCGCCTGGTTGCTTCGGGCCGAACCGCTCGAGGGGCGACTCGTGCTCGCCGCGGGCATCGGTTTCGATCAGGCGTCCCGCACCGTCACGATCGTGGGATCGGAGGCGGGGGACGTGGCGGAGGTCCGGCAGCAGGGAGGCGACGTCGTCGTGTCGCTCAACTCCGCATCGGGCCAGTTCAGCCGCACGATCGGCAGCGGCGTCGTGGATCGGATCGTGTTCACGGGCTTGGCCGGAAACGACACGTTTACGAACCAGTCGTCGATTCCGTCCCGGGCCACCGGAGGGCCGGGGGATGACGTGCTGCGAGGCGGCGGAGCCGGCGATGAACTGTCGGGCGGCGGTGGAAACGACCAGGTGCTTGGCGAGGGGGGCATCGACGCCCTCTCTGGCGGCGCGGGCAACGACGTGATGGTCGGCGGGCGCGGCAACGACGCGATTCGCGGCGGCGACGGCGACGACTCCATCCGCGGCGCGGGCGGCGGCGACATGCTCAGCGGCGGCAAGGGGAGCGATGATCTCTTCGGCGGCGCCGGTGGCGACATGCTCGACGCCGGTGAGGGGGACGATCAGCTGGACGGCGAACTCGGCGGCGATCGGCTGATCGGCGGTGCGGGCCTCGATCGGGAATCTGACCTGCAGGACCGGTTCGAGGACGGCGATACCGATGGCGACGGTTACGACAACGACTACGACTTCGTCGACATCCTCTCCGCCGACTCCGCCTATCTCGACGACGCTTCGGTCGCCCCGATCATCGAGACCGTGAGTGCGGAACTTCGCACCATCCTGCAGGTGCCTGCCGCCGACGGCGGCCTGAGGGTTCGTGTGTCCAACGATGGCACCGCCAATCCGCCGGGCCGCTTCGAGGGCGTGGTCTCGGGTGTCTGGCGATACCTGACTCCCGACAAGATCCAGGTGTGGGCCCGGTGGTGCTACCCCGCCTCGGATCCATCGCAGTTGAAGGCGTTCGTGCAGTATCAGTACGTCGGTCCCTATTCCGGGAATCCGACGGACTATTCCAACATCGAGAACTACGTCATCTCGGATGAGAGCCGCCTCTACGCCAACTACCTCCGCGGCCCGAGCACCTTCGTCAGCTGGCTACCCGGTAAGCCCCTCGGCTTCTACTACTCGGTGGCCAACCAACAGGCCACGGGCTATGCACCGCCGATCGAGCGTCTCACGGCCGCCCTCGGCTCGCTGCCAAACTTCGTTGCGACAGGGGATTCGTTCGCCGGAGATCTGTCTGTGGACGCCGGCTTCCAAGGCATACAGCCTGTGATCAACCTCCTCCGCACCATCGATCAGGTCAGCAGGACCTGGTACGCGGAGTTGAACGCCGCGCGGCCGCGCTGATCTCCCTCTCGATCCCGAGCCTCTCATTTTGGTTGTTGACGCCGGGTGGCGTTACGATGGGGTGACGTTTTGATACGTACGCCACGTTCGAGGAACATCATGCAGGAAAAAATCTACCGCGACGCCGACGTTGACATGGCCCCGCTGAAGGGCAAGACCGTGGCCGTGATCGGCTACGGCATTCAGGGCAAGGCCCAGGCCGCCAACGCCCGCGACAGCGGCGTGAACGTGATCATCGGCACACGGCCCGCCAGCGAGTCGCCCAGCCGCAAGCAGGCCGAGGCCGACGGCTTCAAGGCCTGCTCGATCGGCGAAGCCACGAAGCTCGCCGACGTGCTGCTCATCGAACTGGCCGATCCGGCCCAGCCGCCGATCTGGAAGGCCGAGATCGCCCCCAATCTGTCGGCCGGCAAGACGGTCTGCTTCTGCCACGGCTTCAACGTGCTCTACGGCGCGATCCAGCCTCCGAAAGACATCAACACGGTGCTCTTCGTGCCCAACGCGCCGGGCCACTTCGTGCGGCAGAAATATCTCGCCGGCGAGGGCATCTACGGCTGCGTGGCGGTGGATCACGACGCCACCGGCGACGCCATGAAGATCGCCCTGGCCGTGGCCAAGGCGGTGGGCAGCACGCGGGCCGGCGTGGTGGAGATGTCGTTTCAGCACGAGACCGAAGGCGACAACTTCGAGGAGCAGATCCTCTACGGCGGCGCGATCCACCTGATGAAGATGTGCTTCCAGACGATGGTGGACAACGGCTACCCGCCGAGCTTCGCCTATGCCAAGGCGATCCGCTCGCTCCGCAGCGTGATCGACGTGATGGACGAGGTGGGCATCGAGGAATACGTCAGCCGGCGGTGCAGCCGTACGGCCGAGTTTGCGATCCGCACCCGGGGCCCCCGCGTGATCAACGAGGAGGCGATTCGCGAGATCTTCCGCGAGACCGAGCGGGGCGAGTTTGCCCGCGACTGGATGCAGGAGTGGTCGCTCGGGATGCCGATGCTCCACCGGATGCGGCGGACCGCCGCCGAGGGCACGATGGAGAAGACCGGCCACGAGTGGCGGCGGGAGTTCGGAAAGTAGGCCGGGAGAACTCGCCATGCCCGTCCGCGCCGACCGCATCGCCGCCGACATCGAGACGATCGGCCGATTCACGCACACGCCCGGGGCCGGCTCCGACCGGCCCACGTTCTCGCCGGCCTGGCGGCAGGCCCGCGATTTTTTCGTGGCGGAGGCCGAACGGGCCGGCTGCCAGTGGCGGGTGGACGCCGCGGGCAACGTGCATGCCCGCCCGCGGGCGGTGGACTGGTCGCAGCGGGTGTGGCTCTCGGGCTCGCACCTCGACAGCGTGCCCCACGGTGGCGATTTTGACGGCGTGGTGGGCGTGGTGGCGGCGCTCGAGGTGCTGCGGGCGGCCCACGAGGACGGCCGGCACGACCTGCCGCTCGAGGCGATCGTTTTTGCCGAGGAGGAGGGCACGACCTTCGGCCTCGGGATGCTCGGCAGCCGCGGCTGGGCGGGCACGCTCGACACCGCGGCGCTCGCGGCTGTCAGGAACCGCGACGGGAGGAACTACTGGGAAGCGGGGGCCGACCATGGCGCGGCGGCCGACCGGCTCGCGGCCGAGCGGCTGCGGCCGGCCGACTACGCGGGCCTGATCGAGGTGCACATCGAGCAGGGGCCGGCGATGTGGAAGCACGACCGCCGCGTGGCGCTCGTGACGGCGATCGCCGGCCGCCGGCAGTACGCCGTCTCGCTCCGCGGCGTGGCCAACCACGCGGGCTCGACCGGCATGAACGACCGCCACGACGCGCTCGCCGGGGCCGCCGAGGTGATCTCCGCGGTGGAGTGCCTTCCCGACCTGCTTGGCGACCATGCCGTGGCCACCGTGGGGCGGATCGCAGTCGAGCCAAACGCCGTCAACGTGATTCCTTCGCGCGCCGAGTTCACGATCGACCTCCGCGCCCCCGACGACCATTCACTGGAACTCGGCGACGAGCGGCTGAAGGCCCTCGTGGCGGCGGCGGCCCTCCGCCGCGGCCTGGAGCATGAGGTGCGGCGGACGGAGAGCCTGCCGGCCGTGCGGCTCGATGAGCGGGTGGCCGACCGCGTGCGCGCCGCGGCGGGCGGCCTGGGACTCGCGCCGCTGCCCGAGGCGGTGAGCGGTGCGCTCCACGATGCCGCAATCCTCGCCCCGCTCATGCCAACGGTGATGCTCTTCGTGGCCAGCCGCGACGGCATCAGCCACAACCCGGCCGAGTTCAGCCGGATCGACGACATCGCCGCCGCCACGCGGCTGCTCGCGGCGGTGGTGGAGAGCGTTCCGGCATGACCGGCTTGCCGCGGTGTGGTGGCCGTACGCCTTACGGCGTTACGCTTCCTGAGCGCGCCGTACGCCTTACGGCGTTACGCTTTCTGAGCCAGGAAGCCCAATCGCGTAAGCGATGGGGGCAATGCGGGTGTCACTTTCACCACGTCGAACACGACCCTACGGAGAGACCGTCGCGATGCCGACTTCGCTTGCCGACCTCAACGCCTGCGATCTGCCACGCTTCCTCGAGGTCTGCGGGCCGCTCTACGAGCACTCCCCGTGGGTGGCCGAGCGAGCTTTTGCACGTCGGCCGTTCGCGTCGCTTGAGTCGCTGCACGCCGCGCTCGTGCAGGCGGTGGCCGACGCGGCAGCCGACGAGCAACTCGCTCTGATCCGGGCGCATCCGGACCTCGTTGGACGCCTCGCCCGCGAAGGCCGGCTGACGGCGGCCTCGACGGGGGAGCAGGCGGCCGCGGGGCTCGACGCGCTGTCGGCGAGCGAGGTGGACGCCTTCGAGCAATTCAACCGCGAGTATCGCAATCGCTTCGGCTTTCCGTTCGTGATCTGCGCGCGGGAGAATCGCAAGGACGCTATCCTTGCCGCTTTCCCGGTGCGGCTCGGTCACACGGCTGAGCAGGAACGTGCGACAGCCCTTGCCGAGATCGGCAAGATCGGTCGGCTGAGGCTCCTCAACGCGGTGAGCGAGTCGTGACTGCGGCTCGGGGCTGCCCTCTTCTACGGTTCACACGTGATCCTCGCGCTCGAGTGCATCGTAGGTGAAAGCCGACCGGCCGTGAGGCCGCGGGCGAATCACGGTGGACGCGGCGTCGTGTGGTGGTTCGCCCCACGGCTCACGGCGTTGGGCTTGGACAGCGGCCGCATGGGATTCAAGCGGGAGCTGTATTGCGTAGGTGCAGGTTGTCAACTGCACATGCATCCCGCGGCTCATGCGAGATCGGCAAGGTTTTCCAGATCGATCAGATCCTTGGGACGGCCTGCGGCCTGCTTCATCCGGCGGAGCCACTCGAGCGAGGCGAATCGTACGCCGTCGAGATCCACCGCCGTCTTCCAGACGGTCGCCACCTGTTCCTCGGGAAACCCGGGCACGTAATCGAAGAGGTCCAGGAACCCCGCCGCGGTGCAGAGCATCATCAGCCGCTCAGCGCGAACGAACGACTCGGTGACGGGATGCGTCCGCTCAACGCCCGTTGCCGGGTCGATCTCGTCGCCGATGAAGCGGGCATCGACTTCGCAGAGGGCTGCCATCAGCTTCGCTTCGGCATCCGGCGACCGGATCCAGAGGACGTCGGTATCTTCAGTCGCCCGCAGCGAGCCGTGAAAGTTCACCGCATGTCCGCCGACGACAACGAACGGCACGCCGTGGCGGGTGAGGATCTCGAGCAGTTTTCGATCAGGCGACATGCGTTCACGGTCTCGGTCGTCGGCCCACGGAGCGAGCGCTGAAGTTGCGGCGGCGGAACCGCGCCAGCCCCTCGGGGTTGGCTTGGAGCAGTGCCCAACCCTCGTCGATCAGCCGCTGCATGGCGGCGAGGCGTTCGCGAGGCGTAAGCGCCCGCACGCGGGCCCGTTCGAGGCGGTCGCGTGGCTTGAGGTTGGGGCTGGGCGGAGGGACGTTGTCGCGCATGGCCACGAGTATACTCGTGGCCACCAGGAGGCTCTTCGTATGGCAAGGCTCTCGACGCACGTGCTCGATACGACGAAGGGCGTTCCCGCGGCCGGGATGCGGCTCGACCTGCACAGGCTCGATGCGGAGGGCCTGCCGCGGCACGTGAAGAGCGTGACCACCAATGCCGACGGCCGGACTGACGAGCCGCTGCTGACGGGCGACGCGGTGACGGCGGGAACCTACCGTCTCACATTCCACGTGGGCGAGTACTTTGCGGCCATGCGGTCGGCTGACGCCTGCCGGTTTCTCCGCGAGGTGCCGGTGGTGTTTGGGATCGACGACCCGGCGGGCAACTACCACGTGCCGCTGCTGGTGTCGCCGTGGAGCTACAGCACGTATCGCGGGAGTTGAGGGTGGCAAGCGGGCGGAGAGTGATTCATCACAGGTTGAAAACCTGTGCTACGTGGATTCATCACAGGTTGAAAACCTGTGCTACGTAGGTGCAGGTTTTCAACCTGCACCATGGCGATGTGGGCACTGATACAGCACGGGTTGACAACCTCTGCGACGAGGGCATTGCATGCGGTGGGATCTCGTCATTCGCGGCGGTACGGTGGTCGCACCAGAGGGTCCGATCCGCGCCGATGTCGCCATCGCCGACGGCCAGATTGCTGAAGTCGCACCGGAGCTCGCCGGCACCGCTGCTGAGACGATCGACGTCACCGGCTGCCACGTCCTGCCGGGCGTCGTCGATCCGCACGTCCACTTCAACGACCCCGGCCGTGCAGGCTGGGAGGGTTTTGAGACGGGCTCCACCGCGTTCGCCGCCGGCGGCGGCACGCTGTTCGTCGACATGCCCCTCAACGCCTCGCCCCCCACGCTCGACGCGGCGTCGTTCCACGCCAAGCTTGCGGCGGCCCGTGGCGCGGCCCGCACCGACTTCGCCCTCTGGGGCGGTCTCGTGCCGGGCAACGTGGACCGTTTGCCTGAACTCGCCGAGCGTGGAGTGGCGGGCTTCAAGGCCTTCATGAGCGGCAGCGGCATCGACGATTTCCAGGCAGCCGACGACGCCACGCTCTGGCAGGGCATGAAGGTGGCCGGGGAGTTGGGCCTGCCGGTGCTCGTGCATGCGGAAAACGACGCCATCACGGCGGCACTTGCCCGCGAGGCGATCGTGGCCGGCAGGACCGGCATCCGCGACTACCTCGCCTCGCGGCCGGTGATCGCCGAGGTGGAGGCGATCGGTCGCGCGGTCGCACTGGCAGCCGACGCCGGATGCCCACTGCACATCGTCCACGTGTCGAGCGGCGCGGGCGTGGCGATCGTGGCCGAGGCACGGGCTCGCGGCGTCGATGTGAGCTGCGAGACCTGCCCGCATTATCTCGTGCTCACCGATGACGACGTCGAGCGGATCGGGGCTGCGGCCAAGTGCGCTCCGCCGCTGCGGTCCGCGGCGGTGCAGGCGGAACTCTGGCAGCGAGTGCAGGCCGGCGACGTGGCCTTCGTGGCCTCCGATCATTCGCCCGCGCCGCTGTCGATGAAGCAATCGAAGAACTTTTTCGAGGTCTGGGGGGGCATCGCCGGGGTGCAGGCAACGCTCGGCCTCATGCTGGAGCAGGGCTACGGCACGCGCGGCCTGCCGTTGGCCGACGTCGTACGGCTCACGTCGCGGGGGGCGGTGGAGCGGTTTCGGCTCGGCGACCGCGGCCGGATCGAGCTGGGATTCGTTGCCGATCTGGCGGTCGTCGATCTCGCGCACGCAGCGCCGCTCGCCGCGGCCGACCTCCACGACCGTCACGGGCTCTCTCCCTACGTCGGCCGCACGCTCCGCGGCCGCGTCCGAAAGACGCTGGTCCGTGGCCGCACGGTATTTGCCGATGGCAAGGCCGTGGGGGCGGCGATCGGCGCACTCGTCCGCCCCGCGCCTTGCCCACGCGAGGTGCGAGCATGATCACTGGGCTGCATGCGATCCGGGGCCCGCTGCTCAACCCGTCGCCGACGGCGGGCGTGGACTACTTCGCCGACGGGGTGCTCGTGGGCGACGACCGCGGCCGGATCGTGGCCGTGGGCGCGTGGGACGAGGTGGCATCGCGACTGAATCTCGACGCCGCCGCGGTGCCGCAGAGCGAGGGGCTGATCCTGCCGCCGCTGCTCGACGCCCACATCCACATCCCGCAGCACCCAATCCGCGGGCGGTTTGCGGAGAACATCGGCGCCGATCCACCCGGCGGTCGGCTGCTGGCGAGCCTGGAGCAGAATGTGTTTCCGGCGGAGGGCCGCTGCGAGGGGCCAGCGCACGCGCGGCACGTGGTGGCCGACTTCGCGACCGACACGCTGGCCAATGGCGCGATCGGCGGCGCCGCCTACATGACGGTCCACCCTCGGGCCACGCGGATCGCGCTCGAACAACTGCCCGATTCGTGGAGTGTAGGGCTCGTGCTGATGAACGGCCGCTGCCCGACGTATCTCCGCACAAACGAGCCATCGCTTGCCGACGACATCACCGCCCTGGCCCATGACTTCGGCCGCCGGTTGATCGTGACCGACCGGTTCGCGGTGAGCGTCGATACCCCGCTGCGAAAGCGGGGTGTGGCCCTCGCCCGGCGGCACGGCCTACGGATGCAGACCCACCTCGACGAGCAGCGGGCCGAGAAGGCACTCATCGAAGAGGTGCTCTATCCCGAGGCGGGCAGTTACACGGGCGTGTATGCCCGCGACGGCCTGCTCGACTGCGAGCCGATCCTCGCCCACTGCATCCACATGCGGCCCGAGGAGGTGGATCTGATTGCCGCGTCGGCCTCGTCGATCGCTCACTGCCCGGTGTCGAACACGCTCCTCGGCTCGGGCGTGATGCCGCTCGACGTGGTTCGCTCCGCGGGCATCCCGCACGCGCTCTGTACCGACGTGGGTGCCTCGCCGACCACGTCGCTGTTCTGCGAGATGGCGCAGTTCCTGAAAGTTCATGCGGGCTCATCGTCGGCGGCCACGCCGGAGGAGGCCCTCCGATTGGTGACGGTGGCGCCGGCGCGGATGCTCGGGCTCGGCGACCGCGTTGGCACGTTCGCTCACGGCATGGAATGGTCGTTCATCGAGGTGGCCTACGAAGGGCCGGTGCCCACGACGGCCCGTGAGGCGATCCTGAGCGGGCTGCTCCGCATGTCGGAGGCCGATCTCGAGCCGTGGCAAAGCGGTGATGGCGCGGCCGCCGCGGCGATGCGAAAGCTCCGAGAGGAGGGACTCGACTGGGACCACGACCTCGCGGTGCTCGACGGCGACGTGCGGGCCACGGCCGTACGGCTCGAAGGCCGCGTGCGGCAGGTGACGCGGGCGGGGAAGGTGGTGTGGCCACCAGGAAGCCCAATCGCGTGAGCGATGGGGGCGGGCGCCGGTGGGGCGTGCCGTGCGCCTTACGGCGTTACGCTTCCTGAGCATGCCGTACGCCTTACGGCGTTACGCTTCCTGGGCGTGCCGTACGCCTGACGGCGTTACGCTTCCTGAGGCATCCTTCCTACCCTCACCGGTCAGCGTATACGCTACGATTCTCCCATGCGTGAGCACCTGATTCTCTGGGTCAACGGCATCCGCCGCGAGGTTCGCGGCGGCGACGCCTTCCTCACGCTCAGTGGCTGGCTTCGCGACCGGCTCGGACTCGTTGGCACGAAGATCATGTGCGCTGAGGGCGACTGCGGCGCCTGCACCGTGCTCGTCGCGGAGCCCGCCGAGTCGGGCTCGCCGCGGTGGCTGCCGATCGACTCCTGCATCCGGTTTCTGTTTCAGCTCGACGGCTGCCACGTCGTCACGGTGGAAGGCCTCGCGAAAAACGGCGACCTCGCGCCGGTGCAGCGGGCGATGGTGGAGTGCCACGGTTCGCAGTGCGGCTTCTGCACGCCGGGGTTCGTGATGGCCCTTGCCGGGGGCTGCCATGTGAAGGCCCGGGGCGAGGAACTCGACTGGCGGAAGGAGCTCACCGGGAATCTCTGCCGCTGCACAGGCTACGTGTCGATCTTCGAGGCCGCCGCGCGGGCGGAGACGGAGGCCGCGTGGATCGCAGAGCGGTTTGCCGATGACGCGTGGGCCGTCGAGGGGGCGAGGCTGCGGCGCGAGTCGCTCGACATCCGCGGCGACCTCGACGGGGTGGCGATGCGGGCCACGTGTCCGGCGACGGTTGCGGAAGCGCTTGCGGCCCGCCGGGAGCCCGAGGCCCGCGTGGTGGCGGGCGCCACCGACCTCGGCGTGCTGTGGAACAAAGGGAAGATGCGGCCCCGGCATTGGCTCGACCTGTCGCGGGCGGTGGACCTGCGGGGGATCTCGGTCGAGGAGGCGGGGCAGGCCCCACGCCTGACGGCGTTGGGATTGGACGAGGACAGAGCAGGTACGGCATCGAGCGGTTCGGCCCCACGCCTCACGGCGTTGGGCTTAGACGAGGACAGAGCAGGTGCGGCATCGAGCGGTTCGGCCCCACGCCTCACGGCGTTGGGCTTAGACGAGGATAGCGCAGGAGTCGGGCCGTGTGAGGGCGAGGCGACGCTCGTCGCCGGGCCGCTCGCCACGTGGACCGACATGCTCGCGGTCTGCTC
>Ga0315904_10005146_pt1 | contig 18274 bp, 14 predicted proteins | sample LakEriMetagenome_6_FD_203529 | JGI IMG/M metagenome (GOLD analysis project Ga0315904, IMG submission 203529) | Freshwater fungal communities from buoy surface, Lake Erie, Ohio, United States - Buoy 12 MA120 | ecosystem: Environmental > Aquatic > Freshwater > Lake | place: USA: Lake Erie, Ohio...
GAATACTTAAAGCCAGGTCAAGTAGTTACTAGAGTAGGTACTCGTGTAACTAATGAAGAAAATACTAAATATGGTACTGACCAATACTCAAGTCAAATGAAACTTCGTGGTGTTGTAGGTCAATATGCTAATGAAGTATCATTTACTGATAGATTCATTCGTATGGAATTAGCTGCTGGTAAATCAGGTAAATCTAATTCAGGTACTTATGATGACCATGATGGTAAGAAATATAGAGATGCTTTTTCTCGTGGACATATTTATCAAGCGAGTTTAAAGAATCGTAATACTAATGAGATTATTCAGAAAGGTATGTTTATTACTAAAGCTGAAGAAAGATTATTAGAGCGTACTGAAATGGATAGAGAGATGATGTGTGAATTTGGTAGATTACAAATTGATACTGACCAAGACTCTAAGAGAATTAAGAAAACTGCACCAGGTTGGAGACAATTAGTTCGTGATGGACAATATATGCCACATGGAGGTAATTTTACACTAACAGGATTGTATGATTTCTTACATCAAGTACTATACCGTAGAAGAGGATTTATGAATCGTAAACCTATGTTAGTAGGTGGAACTGGAGCTATTAGTTATCTATCAACTTTGATTGCACAACAAGCATCAGTATTCCAAACACTAGAGCCAGGTTTTGCTTTAAGAGATAATGCTGAACCTACTGGAGTACATAAATATGAGAAAGAATGGGGATTCCAGTTTACTCGTATTAAGTTACCAATGGGAATTGATGTAACTATTATGTATGACCCATCTAAAGATGATGATACATTATACAAAGAGAAAGCACCAGGTTCTTATTTACCACTAGAGTCATTCCAAATTGATATTTTAGAGTTTGGACAAACTGAAAATGCTGCTGAAAACTCTAATGGCAATAACATTTGTATGGTAATGGAAGATAATATTGACTATTACTTCTCTGTAGCTAATGCTATTGACTTTAAAAATGGTGTTGTTAAAGATGGTGCTAATGTTTACAAGTTTGGTAAAACATTGAGTATCTATAGAGAAATGAGTGGTTCACTAAATATTTGGGATACTAGTGCGGTAGGTCGTATTGAGTGGATTCCTGGATATGTATCGTAAACAAATAAAACAATTATTATAGCCTATGATTAAAGGACAAAAAATCTATGTGGTTCATGTACCACGTACATCAGCGCAAGGAAGACATACTTACGAGTATAAGCGTGATGATGGAACTACTATTTCGATGGGAAGAACAAGGTCTAAAGGAATATCTATACCTTTTAGTTTTGTAAGAAATGGAAACCAATTATTAACAGGATTAGACGAGTTAGTTGATAATCCTTATTACGAATTGTCAAAAGACCAGTTAAATCTTGGTAGTAATTGGTTTTCCAATATCGATAATGTAACTAGTCAAAAACAGATTACGTTACAGATGTTGTATGAGATTATGGATGATATGGCTGCTGGAACTTATACTTCTACTAGCAATACTCCATTAATGAGTCAGATTATGAATGATGTTAAAACAGCTGATAGATTAACAAATCAATCAGAACTAGAACAATTCAAAATATGGCTACAAGAAGGTACTAATGTATTTTCGTCTGATACTTCAAGAGGAAGGTTAGCTATTCAATTGTTGAAGAATCATCCAAAGATTGCAACAGATAAAACTTTAGTAAATGAAAATATACATGAGTTTTATATTGCAGAAGAAGAAGAAGCAATAAAAGAAGCTAACAAGAAGATTGATATTGTAATGGATGGATTGACTAAGTTAGGACTATTGTTTAGTAATTACGATATGTTTACTCGTTATCAGTTATCTGTTATTCTGGATTTAGTTACTGGTGAAGCATCAGATTCTTTAGTAGAAATGTCATTAAAGAATCATATATGGGAACAACGTAAAGTAGCTAAAGGAACTCAAGAAGAAAGAATCATACAGTATATGGAACAGTATGATTTACTATTGAGAGATAAGGATAAAATATATATTCGTTATTTGATACAACAAGCTATTAATACAGGAGTATTCTATATTACAGGTGGTAAACACTTTTGGAGAAGTCAAAAAGGAATTGAAAACTTGTATAATTTAGGAACTTCTAAAACTAAAATAGAGAATATGTTGTATCAAGAAATGGAAGCATACGACCCTGACTTAACAGATGATAATGTGTATTATAAACTTTTAAATGAATTAAAACAAAAAGGAATTAAATGCCGATAACTGTAGAATATTTACATTTCAAACTAGAGCAGAGTTATAATAAACTTTCTAATAATCATCAAAAGTATCTTACTGATGTTGAAAAGGATGAAGTATTAAATACTGCTATATTTGAATACTTGGAAATATTTATACATGGTAGAAATCCTAAGAATTTTAATTTAGGTTTTGAAGTTACGCAACAACGAATTGATATGCTACATACTTTAGTAGTATCATATCCTGAATTTTCAAAACAAGATTTAACATTATTGGAAGATAATGTTTACTATTATGAGTTCCCTGATAACTACAGGTCTTATCGTAGTGCTAGAGTTTATGAGAATAGTTGTGACACAGCTTATGATGTAAATATAGAACAACATGGTGATTTATCTACAGTAAGACGTGCAGTACACAGAAAAACTTCTAAAAGATTTCAATATATTGTAGCTACTATTAGGAATAACAGATTATACTTATATGGTGAAGGAGAAATACTTCCATCTAAACTTGAACTAACATATATTAGAAAACCATCTAAAGTATGTAAAGGAACTTATCCTAGTTTAGAAGATAGAAATAAAAGTAATCCACCTTTATTATCTAAAGTAAATTGTGATTTACCTGAAGAATATGTAGATATAATTATTAGTATAGCTGTTCAAGAATTAGCAAGAAGATTTAGCGATGGTAATACTAAAAATATTCAAACCGATAAACTCATAAATTTAACATAATATGAAAAGAACTCACAAGCCGTATCAAGAATATTTTCTTGTGGCAAAAGGTAATCAGACTCTCGTAGCAGATGGTACTGATTTTTTATCAGGAAATGGTGTAGCATTAGCAGATGGACAATTAGGTGTATTAGATGTAAAGACTAACAAGTTTATTCTTGGCAATAGTCCTACTGTATCTAGTTATCCTGCTATTAAATTAGTTGCTGGTACTCCAACATCTAGTGATTTTAGTAAGAATTACGGATGGCATATTGGAGAGGTTAAACCTTTCTTAGAAACTCCAATCATTGATAGAAGTCATTCTATTCAATCATTTACTGCAAGTTTAACTCCAGTACAATCTAATTCAGCTGTTTACATTGATGGAATATCTACTCCAGAAGTATCTACTGCAACTGCAATAAAGAATTATGCTGTTAATATTTTATTCCGTTCTGTTCGTAAAGATAGAGATTATGGTAATAATATTGACAAATTAATTACTAGCTATGATACACCAACTGCTGCTAATACCGTATTTAATGCTTACGATGCTGGTCAAAAGAAATCATTTGTATTAGCTAAGTTAATTGGTAGAATCAATGCTCAATCTAAGTTAAATACACTTCAACCACAATGGGCTAACATTGCTGCTAAAAAACATGTTATTGCATTAGGTATTAATTTAGATGGTACTAATGCTAGTACTCAACTTGTTTCTAGTGTAAAAATTGGTACTGCACTTAATGTAATGACTACTACTAATGGTACTTTGTCTATTATGCCTACTGCTGGTATAGTACAAGCATTACATAATTTTATTGATAAGAAACTTACAGGTCTTACTGCTAAAATTGTTAATGTTGATGTTGATGCAGATAATAGTTCAGATATTGATGGTATTTTACTTATTGCTTTAGACCATGATACAGCTGTAGCTTATGATGATATCTATGCAGTAAAACCTACTATTGATGTTACTGTTGGTGGATTTACTTCTTACACTACAACTACTGTATCTTCAGCAGTTGAACCAGGAGGTAGTGGTAGATTATTTAAGATTGCATTTGACGAAAGAGCTTATGCACAATATGGTAATCACCAATTAACAGGATTTGCTGATGAGTTACTCAAAACTCCATCTTACATTGATGAGACTAAGAGTTACTCTGCGTACATCATTGATTTGTATAACAAAGATGAGAAGTTTGATGATTCTATTCACCACCAAACTCGTATTTGGATTCTATTAGAAACTACATTGAATACAAGTACTGCAACTGCTGATGCTGGAATTGTTCCTACTATTACTGAAACAAATACTGTAACAGGTTTAGTTTCAACTGTAGCTCCTTGGTTAAATAGTTTAACATCTGGATTTACTGTAAATGATACAGGAATAGATAATAACATTGCTAACTTATTTACTATTACAGCTCCACCAAGTATTACTTCTGTAGGTACAAATAATAGTGTAGCAACTGGAACTATTACTGGAAGTGGTGTAACTGTTACAGGAGTTAATCTTGGTTCAATATCTAATGGTAGTGATATTGATGTAACTTTAAGAGATATAACTACAGGTGCTAAAGTAGGTGTTTCTGTTGTATCAAATGGAGGTAATGCTACTACATTTACTTTAGTAAATACAAGTGCTGTTGCTGGTACTTATTATTTAAGAGTAACTGAATCAACTGATTCTGATAGTCAAAAAGTAATATCTTACAAGAGATTTGTAGTAACTGCATAAACAATAAAAAACTAGCTGGTAGTATTCATTTACTACCAGCTTTTTAAAATACTAAAAATGAAAAGAATAGTATTATTATCATTATTATTATTTCCCATATTCTTATTTGCTCAATATCCTACTTTTAGTAATAAACAAAAATTAGGAGTACAAACTACAGGAGATGGATTAATTTATAGAGGAAGAAATAATCCTAATTACTATACTCCTAGTAATATTAACAATGCTTATTTTTATTTAGATACTTTAACAAGTAAATTATATTTATACAATATAAGTGATTGGCAACAAATATACCCTACAACATCTGATACAACATCATTAGGAAACTTCCTACTTAAAAGTGACACTCTAGCAATGTTACTTCCCTATTTAAGAAAAGCAGATACTATTAGTTTATCTAATAGAATTAATAAAAAATTAGATACTATATATATACAATATCCAAATTACTTAGATACAATATTAAATAAAGATACAATAAATATAACTACATTAGAAGCTGGTTTAGGAATTAATATTGCAAATAATATTATAAGTTTAGATACTATATTATTAGATAGTATAGTAAGTATTAAAAATGTATATGTAAAAAATGGTACAGGTACTATATTAAATAAAGGAGAAGCAGTATATGTTACTGGAGCTGATGGTACTAATATTATAGTAGGTAGAGCATCTAATATTGCTGAATCAAGTTCTAGTAAAACATTAGGACTTACAATGACATCTATTCCTGTTAATGGTTTTGGTTATGTAGTTAAAGAAGGATTATTAGCAGGATTAAATACTAATTCAGCAAATGCTGGAGACCCTGTTTGGTTAAGTAACACTCCTGGTGGTTTAATATTTGGTTTAACTAATAAACCTTACGCTCCTAATCATTTAGTTTATTTGGGAATAGTTACTAGAAAACAACAAAATAATGGTGAAATATATGTTACTGTACAAAATGGATTTGAAATTAAAGAGTTACATGATGTACAGATAACTGACCCAGTTAATAAAGCATCATTATATTATAATTCGTCAGAAAATTTATGGAAAGATACTACAGCTACATTATTAGTTAGTGATACTACTAGTATGTTATCTAACTATGCAACAAAAATTTATACTGATACTAGTTATTTAAAATTAACTGGAGGTACTTTAACAGGTTCACTTACATTATCTAATTTAAATGGAAACACAACAAGAATGGTTGTAGCAGATTCTATGGGATTATTAAATACACAAATTATTCCTACAGGTACAGTTACAAATGTTACAGGTATTTTACCGATATCAATTAGTAATGGTACAACCACACCATCTATAAGCGTATTAAACGCAACAGCTACAACTTCTGGAGTTGTAAGTGCAGTAACTCAAAGTTTTGGAGGTTCTAAAACATTTACAGGTATAGTTACTTTACAAAGAATGTTACAAAGACCAATACAAACTCTTTCAGCAACTTTAACATCAATTTCAACTGCATCTACTTGGATTATTTCAAATATTGAAGCAACAGCTTATTTAATATTTCCAACTGCATCTACATCAAAAGGTACAGAATATTATATTAAAACAACTACAAATAATGCAGTAAGTAGTTATTCATCTAATATAGTACCTCTTATTGGAGGTTCTCCTACTAGTGATATACTTCCTCCTGTAGCTGGTAAATGGGCAACAGTTGTAAGTGATGGAACTAATTGGGTGATAATGCAATCAAATTAAAATAATTATATTATATTTGTAACTATGAAATAGAAATAAAAAATATTGATTAAACAATAAAGAACTGGTTTGTTGCAGAAGAATCGCTACCTTAGGCTGAACCATTGGGAGGAGAAGGTGAATCTTCTCCCAAATTTTAAAACTAAAAAATATGAAACCACTATCATCAGTTTTTAATTATACTAGTACAGTTGTTAGATATGCAGAATCTGATGATGACCAATTATTATCGTGGGCATTACAAGCATGGAATTTACTTAATTATCCTACATTACAGAAAGTAAAAGATTTTGATATTATTGATGTAGTTAATTATAAAGCACAATTACCTACAACTAAAGATAAAATTATAGGAATTGAAGTAGCTAATGATTTACATCAAACATTAAATGACTATTCAAGAAGTACTTATTTTACAGGAAATAATTTACTAGAGTTTACAAAAGATACAACATTAATGCCCTATGTTCAGGAATATACAAATCCTACTCAAACTGTTACATGGAACAAAACGAATGAGTTACAAGCTGGTAGTACAACTCTTGTATATTTTAATGGACAATTATCTCCTGATAATGAAACTTATTATACTATTAATAGTGTCAACAGGACTCTTACTATTGCTAATGACTATTATAACGCTCTACCTCCTTCAACACTTACTATTGTTTCTTTCCAATCTACTCTAGTTCCTAAAGATAGTGTAACTAGTAGTACAGGATTAATGTATGATAATCCATTAGGAATACAAACTACTTATAGTGGTATTAATAATACACCAAATCAATTTGTTAAAATACTTACTAATCAAACAATAGATTATTTATGTAGAGAGTGTGAACCTACTGCACAAATAGTTGGAAATATAGCAACATTTAATTTTGATACAGGTACTATTCTAGTACACTATTATGCACCATTAAAAGATGCTAATGGAGAATATTTATTACCATCAGAACCTGAAGTAATATGGCATTACTTAGCTAAATATATAGAAGAAAAACATTGGTATGAAAGAGGACTTATGGGTGAAGCTAATGGTTATCAATTATACCAAGCAATAAAAATGGAACGTAGTAATCTACACAATGATGTAAAGCGGAAGCTGACTATGATGACGATGAACATTAAAGACCAACTAACTATGGTATATGGACCAACTAGATTTTTAAAGATGGCTACAATGATTCATCGTAAATTCTCAAGAAGATACGAAGGAACTAAAATATCATAAGCAATGAAAGCACAAACATCAAAAGAGATTATACGTTATAACGTAGAGAAATTTGTAACAGAAGAGTATTGGATAGGAGCAGGATTTACATTACTAAGTTGGGTAAGTAGTTTTGTGATGTCAGTAGCTGTATTCTTATCATTCACACTAATTATAGTATTAGTAGATTTATATACTGGAAGAATGGCAGCTAAACATAGAGGTGAAGCTGTAGAATCACATAAGTATCGTAATACTGTAAGAAAGTATATACTATACATGATGGGTATATTAATAAGTGAATTGTTTGTAAGAACTTTTTCGTTGCCTATACCGTTAACGTATATGGTTGCTGGTGTTATTGCATTAACTGAAATAAAGAGTATCTTTGAGAACATAGAAACTGTAACTGGTGTAAGATTATGGAGTTACATAGGTGAAAGATTAACAAGATTAATATTAAGAAGATGAAACTAGAGATAATAAATAATAGTACACAACTTAGAATTACTTCTACATTATTTAATCCTATTGCAGGAGTTTATACTGTTAGTGTTAATGATACTACTCCTGTAACTATAACAGTTACTAATACTATTTATTATGATTACACTATTACTCTAGCAGAAGGAGTTCATTCTGTTGTTGTAAAACAAGTAAATGCTGGAGTTACAAAGATAGATAAAGGATGTATATTTAAGAATGAAGAAACAGGTTGCAAAGTTGCTAAACAACTTGCATCAGAATACAATCAACAGTTAGCTACTACATATTTTGTATTAGTTACTGCTGCTGATAAATGTGTAGATTGTGAAGATTTAAAAGTTTTATATAACTCAATGGATTATGGAGATTGCGAGTTTTGTTAAAAACCTAGCAGATACACATCGATATGGAATTGATTGTATTATTGATACAGATAAACTATTAGCATTAGCATTATCTAAAATGCCTAATGCTTGTATAGAACCAATGGAATCTTGTAATGAAGGAGATGAATTAGGTATAACAGTAACTTGTGGACAATTTACAAGTGTTATAACTAAAAATCCTGATAATAAAATTGTTAAACTTAAAACAGCTATATTAACAACAGTTAATATAGTTTCTGCAATAACTAAAATATAAACATAATGGCAAATTTATCAAATTATACAGAAAACTTAATAGCTACATGGTTAGCTGGAGGTGCTGCACCAGCAGTATTAACTACAGTATATTTAGATGTTTATTCAACACTTCCTGCTGAAGATGGTACTGGAGGAACTTCAGTATATCAAACATTAACTGGAAGTGCTGGAAGAAAATCTTTAACTACAGCTACAAGTTTTACAGCTACAGCTGACCAAGTAAAGAATAATTTAATTGAATTAACTACTAATGCTGGAGCATGTACTATAGTAGGATTTGCAATATGGACTGCTAATACAAGTGGTAGTATGATTTATTATGGTAGTATTACAGGTCAACCAATTACTATTGGTGCTGGTGATACTGTTAGATTTGATGCTAATGCAATAACACTTACTGTAGCATAATGATAAGAATAGAAAGAACATATACTATAACATTATTAGATTCTAATATAGTTAATTATACTATTACATCTAATGAGTCTTGCATTACAATTGATAATGCAAGTGGAAGTTTTAATGGAACTACTAAAAAGATATATGTTACTTACTATGTTAAAGATTTAGATTGCTTTACAGGTAATTTAATTACTGTAAGTGTTAGCAATGATAAAGGATGTTCTAATAGTTTTACAGATACATTAACAAATGAATGTAATAGTCTTAATGTAAGTATAGAACAACCTGATTCAAATAATTTATTATTTAATGCTATAGTTAGTGGAGGTAAACCACCCTATTTATATAATTGGATATATGGTTTAGAATCTCAATTTACATCTAATGAACCTAATACAGGATTTCATTCACAGAATCAATTATCATTAATATGGAATCATAATCCTGCAAATATACTACCTCCAGGATATAAAAATCCTCAAGGAGTTAGAGTAAGAGTTCAAGATAGTAATGGTTGTATTAGTGAAGCATTAAATTATTATACATTAACTTGTGAACCTTTTATTGCAAGTCAAACAATAGCTGCACAATGTTTTCCATTAACTACTGGAGATATAAGAAAGTTTGTATTAACTTTAACTAATTCAGGTTGTGGTAATTTAGTAAACAATCCACTAGTTATAAATTATACTGGAGTTACATCAAGAAGTATAGGTAATAATAGTTATGAAATAATAGTTCCTGAATTTAATACTACAAGTGTTATATTACCAATTACAGTAACTAATGATAAAAATGTACCAAGTAGTATATTTAATGTTACAGTAACTAAAACAGGTAATTGTAAAATTAAACCTGATTGTGCTGCTGGATTTATATTAAATGAATATAATAATACTACTAATAGTAAAACACTAGAATTTGATAATTCAGCATACGCTATAACAGATGTTGTTGATTTTGCAACAGATTATATTGACTATGATACATTTACTTTTGTTGCTAGTCCTGGACAAGTATTAACTAATCCTACTATATTAACAATAACAAATAAAGGTGTAGCTACATTTAACGCTGCAACAAAAATAATAACTTATACACAATCAATTGCTAATGTATCAGTTATTCCTATTAAATGGAAAGTTAAAAATGAATGTGATGTATTTTCACAAGAGTTTACATTAAATATAAATTCTGTATTATCTACAGCACCTACTGTAACTAATTTAACAAAGACAATATTTTTTGGAGATACTTCAACTACAACAGTTACAAGTAATAACAATACTACTATATCTAGTCTTAAAATAATAACATCTCCTACTGTTGGTACTTTAAGTGTAAATGGAAATGTTGTAACTTATATTCCTGTAAGTTATTCTTCTAATACTCAAACAGTAACATTACAACCAGTAAATCAATATGGTAAAACTGGTACTAATTTTACTATAACTTATACCATACTTAGTTCAGGAGTTGCATTACCATTAACAGCATGTACAACAACCAATCCTTACAGTTTATTTAATTTATTACAAACTAATACTTATACAACAGGTGGAACATGGACTACAACAAGTGCTTTAGTAATAACAAATAATCAAGTTACAGTAGTTACTCCTGGATTATATAATTTTAGATATACTGTTACAAATCCTACAGATTCTTCTACAAAATATACAGATACTTCAATTAATTATATTAGTTTAAGTATTAGTGATATTGATGTAACATATCTTACAAATACAACTCGTAAGATTAAAATAACTACAGTAGGATTTACAGAAGCACAATTACAGTTAGTAACTTATGTAGATGTAAATGTTATATCTCCAAGTGGAACATTAACTATAACAAGAAATGTAATTAATTTAAGAAATGGTAATATATTATATACTAATATTGATTTAACAAATACAGATGGTACAATTAAAACTGATTATAATTTTATAGAAGTTAGCATACCATCTGAATTAAATAATTGTAATAGTCCTATTACTAGAACATATAATAAAAATCCAAAATTATTAGAATCAAGATTGACTGCATCAGTTAGTACAGCAGCAACAATAACTAAAGTAGTAGAAGTTGTTGTATCATTATCATCATCATCATTAACAGCATCAGTAACAATACCTTCATCTGAATTATATGTTTCAGTAAATAGATTTAATTTTGATGCAGATTATTTAATGGTACAATATAAATTTACTGATGGTCAAGATTTAGATACAAGAACTAGAATTGTAACTCCAAATATAGGACAAGATACAACATCAGAATATATAGGATGGGGTGATTTAACTTGTGTTGATAATACTGAAGTAAATTTTGAATTTGATACAAAAGGTATTTATCCAACAACTAGCACTTTTTCAGGAAATAATTATATATTAAAACATGGTTGTGATAATAGAGGAACTGGTTATGAAGCTGTATTAGTACATTTAAATAATTTTAAAACGGCTTATCCTAGTGCTACAGAAATAGTAATAGATTGTAGAGCATGGTGGTTTATTACTCCTAATCCAATTGGTACAAATAAAGTAAAATTAATTCTTACATTATGGAAAGGAGGAACTATTGTATCTCCAACATTTAATAATAGTGGATTACCTACTCATTTTACATTTACTAATCCTACAGCTACTAATTCTTTTGTAATAGAATCAGATGGTTCTATAGTTCCTGGTCCACGTGTTGGAACTCCAGCACCACTTAATGATAACGCTTATAGAGTAGGAGTTATTAATTATAATTTAAATACATTTGCTGGTACTATTAATAATAATGATACTACAACTCCATGTATAGGAAGTTGTTAATAAAAATAAAACAATGATAAAGAAACTAAATGATTTAACGCATGATTGTGATTTAGAGTTTGATGAGAACATTAGGTCGTTTAATTTTTTATTAATAGCTGATGTTCATTTTGATAGCATTAGTTGTGATAGAGAGTTGTTAAAAAAACATCTTGATGAAGTTGTAGAAAGAAATGCTAAAGTATTAATCTTTGGTGATTTCTTTGATGTTATGGGTGGTAAATTTGATAAAAGAAGTAGTAAAGGAGATTTAAGACCTGAATATAATACATCTAATTATATAGATAATGTTGTAGATGATGCTGTAAACTTTTTATCTCCATACAAAGAATATATTATGTTTATCAGTCCTGGTAATCATGAATTAAGTATTCTTAGATATCATGAAACTGATGTTACTAAAAGATTAGCTAACGCATTAGATGCTGAACTTGGAACTTATGGTGGATGGATTAGATTACGATATTCTTATAAAAATAAAGGAAGTAGAGGTTCGTACAAAATAGCTTATAATCATGGCTATGGTGGTGGTGGACCAGTTACTAAAGATGTTATTCAAACTAGTAGAAAAGCTGTTTATCTTCCTGATGCTGATATAGTTATTAGTAGTCACACTCACGACCGTTGGGTTTTTCCTATACCTAGAGAAAGATTTCTACACTCAGGAAAAATACAACAAGATGAACAAATTCATGTAAAATTAGGAAGTTATAAATATAGTTATTCTAAAGGAAATAGTTGGGAAAGACAAATGGGTCATCCACCAAAGAGTGACCCTGGAATATGGTTAAGTGTAATATTTAAAAGTAATTGTAATGTAATTACAAAATTTGAACTAGCTGAAAAATAAATTATGTTAAATTTAACAGGAAAAACAAATAGTAGTAAGTTAAATATTGAGCAGTTAAATGTATTCAAAGATATTAACTATTATGATGATACACATAGCTATTATTATAATACTGAATTATTTACAAGCGTTACATCACTAATTAAAAAATATCAACATGACTTTAATGAAGAATATTGGGCAAAGTATAAAGTTCTTCAAAATCAAGGACTACAAATCAAAACAGATAAAACTATTAATGTTCCTAAGGGATTTTACTTACTTGATTCCCAATTAGTTTATTATAAAGATTTAAATGTTGATATTAACACAATGGTTGAAAGCTGGAAAGCTGGTTCTGATACAAGTAAAACAAAAGGAACGAAGTATCATAAGTATTTGGAAAACGCTTGGAATAACAAGTATGACACCCATGACAGGATTGAAGTATTGGATAATATTATCAAAGTGTTATCAACACAATACATACCAATAAAACTAGAATGGGTAGTTGCTGATTTTGATAGTAGAATTGCTGGACAATTAGATGGATTCTTTTATGATATAAAAAATAATCAGTATGTTATACTAGATTATAAAACAGATAAAGAGATTAAATACTTTAACAGATTTCAAACATTTATGAGTCCATTAGAATTTTTAAGTGATTGTAACTATAATAAATATACACTACAGTTAAACATGTATAAGCATTGTATTGAAAAGTATGTTGATATTACTATTGATAGTATGATTATAGTATGGATAAAACCTGATGGATTTGAATTAATTAATATTCCTGAATCACAAGATTTAGTAAAACTTATATTATGAAAATAGGTGAATTATTATCTACTATTCGTATAACTATAAAAGAGATAACAGACGATAGTCGTTATACAGATAGTTATTTGTGGTCATTAGTAGTACAAGCAAGAGCTACAGTATTAGGTAATAGTATTAAAGGTAAATCATTTATTTCAAGTTGGTCTAGTCATAGATTCTGTGTAGATTTAGAATTAGTTAAAGCTGAAGACTGTGATTGTGTTACTGATACTAGTTGTAAAGTATTAAGAAGTAAATATAAAATACCTAGACCTCTAATTGGTAGATATAGAGATGCTATGCAAGTTAAACTGTTAGATGGTAGATTATTAGGAATGATAGAACAATATCAATTAAAATCAGATTCACTAGACCCAATAAAAAAAGATGCTCTAAGATATTCTATTATTAATCAATATTTGTATCTTTGGCGAAGTAAAACATTAAAGTGTATTTATGTTGATGGAATATGGGAAAATATATTAGATTGGCAAGATATACAATCACAAAAAGATTGTAATGATATTTATGAATTAGAGAGTGGTATTGGACATAATGAAGTTACTGGAATTATGCAAATTATGGCTACATTATTACAATTACCATTAGCTAGAAAAGATGATGACAGCGATGACAGAAACCCTGAAATACGATAAGATATTTACAAATAGTGATAATAAAATGACACTATTACATTTCTATAAGGATTATCCTTATAAAAAAAGAAAGTGTGCTACTTGTTTACCTTATGTTAGTGTTGATGAGAATAGTGAACACGAATACGCTATAACATATACTGAATGGAAGAAGATTATATTATCATATTTCAAACATACGCTATTATTTTTATTAAATGGCTATACATATTACTTTCATTCAGGAATGGGAGAATTAAAGCTGATAAAGAAAAAGATAAATAAAAAGAAAGTAGATATAGGAAGAACAATAACTCACTTTATGAAACGTAGTAAGATTACTAGGAGTGAAGCTATTGAGGAACTAAAAACTACAAAAGAGCGTTTATATTATTTTAATCCTGAACTAAATGGTTATAAGTGGAAAGTAGCTTGGTTTAGAAAAGGGTATAATGTAAAGTATTTAAGTTTATGGGGATTTATGTTACAACGACAAAGTTCTTATAAATTTATTAATGATTATTTAAAAGCTAATCCACAAGCATTGTTTAAAGTAGTAGAAAAATGAGTGTAGAGTCAAAACCAAATAAGTTAGTTAAAGGATTAGTACTAGATACTTTTCATACTGATGTTGATAACACAGTAGCTACTTATGCTTTGAACTCACAATTAGAAGACCAAGAAGGTAATCACTTTCACTATGGCTCTGAAGTTGGTACTACATATATAAAAGAAATACCTACTAATCATGTTGTTATTGGACATATCAACATGGAAAGAAATGAAACTGTATTATTTACTACTGATGGAACTAATAGTACTATAGGTATATTATCAAGAAATGATGATATGTCTTATAATTATGAAATAAAAGTAGATGATACAAAACAAGAAAAGAAATTAAATTTTAAGAAAGATACATATATTCGTGGTGTTTATAGATTATTAAATGGTTGTGATAAAGTAATTTATTTTGTTGATGGTATTAATAAAGATAGAAGAATTAATATCAATAAACTTGATAGTTATAAAACATCTGATACAGCATCTGTAGCATCAGGAATTATATTTGATGATAGTTTAAGAGCTACAATTTATTCTCTATCATCAGTAACTGGAAATATTCAGTTAATAAGATTAATGTCTGCAAATGCTGAAGCTACTGCTAACGCATTAGCTAATCTATCTTCAGGAGCAGAACTTACTAAATTATTAACTGCATCAGCAAATGGTATTGGTACTGCATTTGCTAATTTGATGAGAACAGCTAATCTAATATCATCAACAAATGCTACAGGAACTACTACATCTAATGTTGATATTATAAGATTACTACAAGGTAATGTAACTGCTATTGGTAGTGTTAATGCTACATTAGAATCAATAACTCAAGGTCTTGTTGAAATTGAAGTTTCACTTACAGGTGTTGCATCAACAACAGCAGCATTATTAAGAGCTGCGTTACTTGAATCCAGTCTTACAACAGAAGCATCTACAATAGTTGATGCAATACTTACAAGAGTAATTAATGCACAAGTTCAAGCATCAGCTGATACATCATCTTCAGCACAAATAACAATACCAGTAAATGCTAGTGCTACTGCAACAGCTGTTACTGCTGCTGACGCTTTATTAAGTTATGCTGTAAATGCTACAGTAAATGCTATGGCTGATACTTCAGCAACTGCACAATTATCTAAAGTAATAACTGCATCTGCTGATGCAATAGCATCAAGTTCTGCTGAAGCATTAATTGGATTAGTTCTTATATCTACAACAAGTGCTACTGGTTCAGTTTCTTCAGCTAATCTTTTCATTAGTAGATTACTTGCATCAAGTGTAACTGCACAAGGAACAACAACTGCTCAACTACTTATAGCAGAATTACTATCAAGTACAGTAACATCACAAACAACTACTACAGGTAATATTTTATTATCTAAATTAATGTCATCTAATGCTACTTCAAATGCTACAAGTGTTGCATCATTATTAATAAGTGATTTGTTAAATTCTTCAGTAAACGGTATAGCAACATCAACAACTAATCTTACAATTGCAGATTTATTATCATCAACAATAACTGGTACTGCAACTACACAAGCATTACTTGAAGCTATAACTGCAATAGTAAGTGACCCTTATATAGATAATGTTTCATTACTATTACAAGGTGATAATAATCCAACAGGTGTTACACAGAATAATACATTTATAGATTCTAGTACAAACAACTTTACTATTACAAGAAATGGTAATGTAACACAAGGAACTTTCTCACCATTTGATAAAGCTATTACTAATTCAGGAGGTAGTGCTTATTTTGATGGAGTTGGAGATAATTTACAAATACCTAACAATTCAAATCTTACATTAGGTACTGGTAATTTTACTATTGAATTTTGGATATATCCATTAAGTCAACCTGGTAATTTTAATTCTATTATTGGTGGAAATGCAACGTCTGAACCAATAGTAAACCTAAGAGGTAGTGGAACGAGTTCAAGCATTAGTATGAATATTTTTGGAACTGCCGATATATTTAATATAAACTTTACATTTACTCAAAATAATTGGTATCATGTTGCAATTTCAAGAAGTGGTACAAGTCTAAAAGTATATGTTAATGGAAATCAAATAGGTTCTACAATTACAGATAGTACAAATATATCAGCTCCAATAACTTCAGTTGGAGGTTTATTTAATCAATATGTGCAAAATTTTAACGGTTATATTTCAAACCTTAGAGTTGTTAAAGGAACAGCAGTTTATACAGCTAACTTCCAACCATCAACAACACCACTTACTGCAATAACAAATACAAGTCTATTACTTAATTTTAATAATGCAGCAATATTTGATGGTGTTAAAAATAATAATATTGAAACAGTTGGTATTGCATCAATAACTACTACTCCAAGTCTTACTAAATTTGGTAATGGTGCTATAGCTATTAATGGTTCAAGTAGTTCTTCTGATTATATAACAGTACCATCTAATACTATTCATAACTTAGGTAGTGATAGTTTTACAATAGAGTTTTGGCTTTATGTTGTTTCAAATCCTACTACATCAGCTGGATTAATTACAAGAGCATCTCATTCAAGTAATACAGGATATACAATTATGTATTATCCAACAGGATATGTTGCATTATTAATAGGAACTAATACACTTGTTCAAACACCAGTATCATCAATTTCAACTTTAACATGGACTCATATAGCTTTTGTTAGGTCTGGAACAAGTGGTAGATTCTTTATAAATGGAACACAATCTGGAAATGCACAAACAATTAATAACTTTACTGATGCTTCTACACCTCTAGCTATTGGTGCTTTAAATACAGCAACTGGTTGGAATGCTAATCTTACACTTACTGGTGTTATGGATGATATTAGAATTACAAAAGGAATTGCTAGATATACATCATCACCTTTTACACCTCCATCTAAATTACCAAGTTTAATACCAAATTATTTAATAAATAGAAGTTTAAGATTTAGTTCTTCAAGAAGTACATATTTAAGTAGAACTCCAACTGTTGCTGGAAATAGAAAAACTTGGACTTGGAGTGGGTGGGTTAAACTTGGAAGTTTTTCTGGTAATCGAACTTTATTTAGTTCAAGTAATGAATCAACAACTCAATTTTATTTAATGTTAAGTAATGATTCATTAAATTGTTTAGATTATATTAATTCAACACAGATAAATGTAGGTACTACACAAGTTTTTAGAGATTCATCTGCTTGGTATCATATTATTTGTTCAATGGATACAACACAAGCAACAAGTTCTAATCGAGTAAAATTTTATATTAATGGTCAACAAGTAACGAATTTTAGTAGTACTTCTTATCCAGTTCAAGATTATTTAGGTACAATAAATACAACTGTAAGTCATTCAATAGGTCGTGAAGAATATTCTAATAATCAATGGTTTGATGGCTACATGGCAGAAGTCAATTTTATTGATGGACAAGCGTTAACACCAACATCATTTGGTGAATTAA
>Ga0315904_10005148_pt1 | contig 18272 bp, 23 predicted proteins | sample LakEriMetagenome_6_FD_203529 | JGI IMG/M metagenome (GOLD analysis project Ga0315904, IMG submission 203529) | Freshwater fungal communities from buoy surface, Lake Erie, Ohio, United States - Buoy 12 MA120 | ecosystem: Environmental > Aquatic > Freshwater > Lake | place: USA: Lake Erie, Ohio...
AAGGAAAGGTAAACGTAAACGGAAAAGAAATGGAAGTTGCTCTATGGGTAAAGCAAGGTAAAAACGGAAGTTTCTTCTCAGCATCATTCTCTGAGCCTTACGTAGCACCTGAGAGAGCAATAACCGGAGATAGTATTGACGATGACCTACCCTTCTAATATGTACATAGACGATGACGCTTTAAGAAAGCAACTGAATCGAATCCTATTTATTAAAACACGAAACCAAATAGTCCAAGAGATAAAATCAAGAGGACACAAGATGCACCAGTTTCAGTTGAACAACTTTCTAAACGGAAAAGACGTAACCTTATCAACCTTACACAAGATAGATAGATACGTTACACGAGAGATTTACTTAAACAATTTAGAGCCACTTTAATCGGTGGCTTTTTTAATATTCTTGCTTGATTAGAAATTAGTTTTATATTTGTTTAGAATTTAACCAATGGACAAACTACAAAAACTCGGACTAAACCATAAAGAATGGCTACTAATGGCCAAGAAAATGGGCATAGGAGAACTGTCTGAAGACATCGTACAAGAAACATACCTGAGAATCATACGTCTTAACTATATTGACGGAGTGGTAAAAGATGACGGTAGCTTAAACAAGTTTTATATGTGGCTTTCAATCCGAGCAGTTCACGTAGATTACCTAAGGGCAAACCAAATGAACTTAGTATCACTTGACGAGGTCAAAGAAAGCTACGAAGAAACGGACTTACAAAAACACGAGGCTTTAAATAGATTAGACTACAGGATACACAAAGAGATGGAGAGTTGGGCTTGGTATGACTCAATGCTATTCAAGGTCTACAAGGAAGGCAACGCATCAATGCGAAACATAGCGAAGGATTCAGGTATCAGTTTGACATCAATCTACAACACATTAAAGAACTGCAAGCAAAGACTCAAAGAAAGCGTAGGTGAGGACTACGAAGATTACATAAACCAAGATTTTGATTTAATATAACTAAAATGGCAAAAACACGAACACCAAGAAAGAAAGCAGAAGGCTTAGGAGATACAGTAGCAAATGTATTGGAAGCAACTGGCATTGCTAAAGTAGCAAAGTTTGTATTAGGAGAAGACTGCGGATGCGAAGAGCGTAAGAAAAGACTCAATGAGTTACTCCCTTACCGCAAACCTGAATGCCTAACGGAAGACGAATTTAACTACCTTGACGAGTCTCAGGTATTAAGTAAGAATGCTATCAAGCCAAGTGAGCAAGATGCAATCCTAAAAATCTTCAACCGAATATTTAGAAAGAATCAAGAGCCTACCAACTGCGCTACCTGTCTAAAGGAAATCATCAACCAAGTGAACATCGTTTACACGGAGTACAAGAATGACGTACAAGCCTAACCAAACACGGACACCAATGGCAAAAGTAGGAAGACCAAGAAACGTAGAAACACCCGAAGAAATGTACAACCTATTCAAGGAGTACAAGACCTACGTCAAAGACAACCCAAGATACAAGTACACACTCAATCAAAGAACAGGTGATATGGTAGCAGAACCTCTTGAAGTTCCGTTATCACTTGAAGGCTTTGAAGTCTACATCTATCAGAAGAAAGGCTTTTTCATCGAGCAGTATTTTAAGAACATTAACAATGCTTACGAACAATTCTTACCCATCACCACGTACATAAAGCGAGAAATCAGAACCGACCAAATCAACGGCGGCTTAGTAGGTCAGTACAATGCGAACTTAACCGCACGTTTAAACGGACTAACGGAGAAGACTGAAACAACTGTCACGATGGAGATGCCGCTATTCCCTGAAGAAACCAAAGCAATAGACGCTGATGTTCAAACGAACTACCTCAATAAATAAAATCCTATCTCTAAAAAGACGGATAAAAATCATTCAAGGAGGAACATCCGCAGGGAAGACGTTTGGCATCCTCCCAATACTGATAGACAAGTGTACCAAAGAAAAGGGCTTAGAAGTATCCGTAGTAGCTGAGACGATACCTCACTTGCGAAGGGGTGCATTAAAAGACTTCCTGAAAATTATGCGTTGGACTAATCGCTACTTTGACGATAGATTCAACAAGACCTTACTCAGATACGAATTTGCTAACGGCTCATCAATAGAGTTCTTCTCGGCAGACGATGCTTCTAAACTGCGTGGTGCGAGACGTGACATCCTGTACATCAACGAGTGTAACAACGTAACCTTTGAGGCATACAACGAGCTTGCTATCCGTACAAAGCGAGAGGTCTATTTGGACTTTAATCCTGCCAATGAGTTTTGGGTACACAAGGAACTCAAAGACGAACCTGACACGGATTTTATAATCTTAACCTACAAAGACAACGAGGCACTTGACGAGAGTATTGTCACACAAATTGAGAAGAATCGTGACAAAGCAGCAACGAGTTCTTACTGGGCAAATTGGTGGAGAGTCTATGGTCTTGGTGAGGTAGGTAGTCTTGAGGGTGTGGTCTTCAACAATTGGAAGGAGATTGACACGATACCAAAAGAGGCAAAGCTGATAGGCATCGGACTTGACTTTGGTTACACGAATGACCCGACGGCAGCAATTGAGATTTACAATTATAACGGAACACGGATAGTAAACGAACTTGTTTACCGCACAGGTATGGTCAACTCCGACATCGCCAAGATACTTCCGTCAAGCGTTGTTATTTACGCAGATAGCTCAGAGCCTAAATCAATCGAAGAAATCAGACGTCAAGGCAAGACGATTAAAGGAGTGACAAAAGGTGCTGACTCAATCAACTATGGTATAGACGTAATGCAAAGGCAAGATTACTTAGTAACCAAGCAAAGCACGAATCTCATCAAAGAACTCCGCTCATATTGTTGGGATACTGACAAGCAAGGTCAGCGAATGAGAAGACCGATAGACCATTACAATCACGCTATTGATGCGCTGAGATACCACGAGATGGAAGCACTCGGACTAAAATCTAATTATGGACAATACGCAATCCGATGAGCTGCCTAAAATGAAGCGGGTAGTTGAGCAATACATAAAAGATAAAACAGGTAAGCGAGTCAACATCGTGTTCAACGATATGTTCAACGTGCGAAGACACTCTCAAATGTTGGCAGAGGCTTATGCTTACGTACTACAAAAACAAGAAAATAACGTCTAATAAATATGGAAGTACAAATAAACGTACCATCAACACTCAAAGAAATACCTCTAAAGCACTATCAAGACTTTTTGAGGGTGCAGCGTGACTCTACTGACGAAGAGTTCATAGCGCAAAAGATGGTAGAGATTTTCTGCGGCATTAAATTAGCAGATGTTGCGAAGATTAAACTGACTTCCTTAAATGAACTGATAGCGCATTTTACTGCACTTTTTAACACGAGTCCTAAATTTCAACCTACATTCAAGATTGGGGATATTGAGTTTGGATTTATTCCTGAACTTGAGGAGATTACTTTTGGTGAGTATGTGGATTTGGATTCTCACTTGCAGAGTTGGGATAACTTCCATAAGGCAATGGCAGTTTTGTACCGACCTATCAAAACACGAAAGGGAGAGAAGTACGACATCAAAGACTACGACCCGAATCCCGATATGCAGGAACTGATGAGGTTTGCTCCGTTAGATATTTGCATTGCTGCCTCGCTTTTTTTTTGGACTTTAGAAAGCGAATTGCTACAGGCTACCCTGAACTATTTGGAGACGGAGATAACGAAGGAGAAGAACCTGTCGCAGACTTTAGCGAAACAACTCAATTTTCGAAACGATGGGGATGGTATCAGTCACTTTATGCAATCGCTAAAGGAGACATCACAAAGTTTGACGAAATTACGAAGTCAAGACTTACTCGGTGTCTCACCTATCTCACCTTCGAGAAGCAAAAAAACGAAATCGAACAAAGACAACTTGAAAGACAATTAAGACGATGAAAGGATTTTACGACATAACGAACAAACTACGCACACACTTCACCGCTGACCCTATTGTCAACACGGTAACCGAGGGTGATATATTCGAGGTAGACTTAAACAAGCAAACTATCTTTCCACTGGTACACGTGATGATTAACAACGCATCATTTGAAACCAACGTCGTGCGCTTTAACGTCTCATTGATAGCGATGGACATCGTTGATGTAAGCAAGCAGGCAACTACTGACATATTCAGAGGAAACACGAACGAGCAAGACGTCCTAAATACCCAACTTGAGGTTTTAAACCGAGCTTATGCTTTGATGCTTCACGGCAATTTGTGGGATGACAAGTTTGTCATTGACGGCAATCCTAACTGTGAGCCATTCGTTGAGAGATTTGAGAACAACCTTGCGGGGTGGACGATGACTTTTGATGTGCTTATCCCTAACGAGGTAACAATCTGCTGATGGAACAAAGCGAGGTAAAGAAATCTTTAGAGCGTTTCCGTAACCACGTTGTTAGCGTTTCTAAACGCAATCTAACCAACAACCGAAAGAACGTATCCAAGAGCTTATACAACTCCATCAAAGGCGATGTAAAGGCGATGCCTAACTCTATCTCCGTTCAATTCTCAATGCAAGACTACGGAGCGTATCAAGACTTGGGTGTCAAGGGTAAGAAAAGTTCAAGTAAAGCACCGAGGTCACCTTTCAAGTTTGGCTCAGGTACTGGTCAAGAAGGAGGACTTACCAAAGGGATATTCAAATGGGTAAAGCAAAGAAAGATTCAATTCAAGGATAGGAAGTCAGGTAGATTCTTGAGCTATGAATCAACTGCGCTTCTGATTACTCGTGGCATTTATAACAAGGGTATGAAACCGAGTATGTTTTTTACACGTCCATTCGAAGCAGCTTACCGCAATTTACCCGACGAACTCGTAGAGTCTTTTGGCTTGGATGCTGAAAAACTATTCAATCAACAAATTGATAATATACTTAAATAATGGCTAACATAAACGCAAGGAGTCCATACATCGTAACGATAAACGAGGCTTCACAAATAGAGACCAAATTAGAAATCTTCCTTTGGAACGGAACAGGCTCAATGCCTGCATCGCCTTCACACACGCTTTCTAAGCTCATTCCGTCCTCTAATAACCCTGCAACATACTACGACGTATCTCCATTCATTAGAGAGTATATTTCACACGCTGCACTTCAGACCATCACAACCACGATTACCGCAACACCGAGTGCGCAATGGTGCAACGTAGGCTTAAAATTGTACAAGAAAATCAGCACGTCATTTATTCAGGTAGGCTCAACACAAACTCACTTTGGTTTGGATGGATACGGATTCTATTTGGATGGCTCGAATCCTGCTTTGGGTAACTACCTTTTGAGTTCTTCGACATACACTTACAACTACGATTTATCAGGCGAATACGGATGGCTCACGCTATACACTGGCAGCGGCAACTCGGTCAAATACACGAACCTATCAACAGGCGCAACTCAAACTACAGGATTGACAAATAACGTGTGGCGAGACGTGCCGAGAGTTTACTCTTCATATGCAGCAGTTGGCAACAAGTTAGAAATCATCACAGGAGCAGGAGCAGTTTTGTATACGGCTACATTTGTACCGAAAGAAGAGTGCAAGTACACACCTGTTCAAATTGACTTTGTTAATAAGTTCGGAGCGTGGCAGCGTGAGTGGTTTTTCAAAGCAAGTTACAACGGCTTGAGTGTTGAAAACACGGAGTATAATCTGATGCCTAACACATACCCTGCGTATGACCTCAAAGAAGGGCAGAGAAAAGTCTTTAATGCTAACGGAAAGGAAACCATCCGAGTGAATACCGATTGGGTATCTGAGAGCTTCAACGAAGTCATTAAGCAAATAATGTTGAGCGAAAGAATATTGATTGACAAGAAGGCTGCCAAGCTAAACACGAAATCAGTAGACCTCAAGAAATCTATCAACTCAAGTTTAATCAGCTACGAGATGGAGTTTGAATACGCATTTGACACAATCAATTCAGTAGTGTAATGAACAGGAGCATCCAAATTTACATCGAAGGTCAGCGCATTGAGTTATTCAACGACGAGAACATCAGCGTAACATCGTCAATTCAGAACGTCCAAGACTTATCCAAAACTTACACGGACTTCTCACAAGGATTCACCGTACCTGCAAGCTCGCATAACAACGCAATCTTTGAACACTGGTATCAATCAGATGTCAACGCTACTACTGACCCGAACCTACGCAAAGACGGATTCATAGAGATAGATTTAGCTACGTTTAGAAAGGGCAAGATACAATTAGACGGCGCAGTAATCACCAACGGCAAACCATCAGCTTATAAGATAACTTTCTACGGAGAAGGAGTAACGCTCAAAGATTTGTTCGGAGAAGATTTACTTTCGGATTTAGACTATACGGCATATTCTCACAATTTTACTTCTGCTGAAGTTAAAGCAAGAATTGAAAACTCTACTAACACCTATGATGTAAAATATCCGCTCATCACTTCTAATCGCATTTGGGAGTATCAGAGTACACCTGTAAACGTACCTTTTCCGAATTGGCTTGTCAACGTCTTAACGCAAAACGATATTCACGTCAATTCAGGTGCGATAACAAAAGACGAACTATTCCCTGCGTTGAGAGTAACAAAGATTCTTGAGTCTATTGAGGCAAAATACGGAATAACATTCAACGGCACGTTCTTAACGGATGACCGCTTTACAAAATTGTTCTTATGGTTTAAGGGCAAGGAGACGCTTGTCAAAACTTCTTACGGATATAGCTTAACATCAAGTTCAGTAGTGCCAACGTTCACAAACTACGACCTCACTTCGACTTACACATCAGCTACAAATACAATTCACGTTCAAGAGATTGCAGGGGTGTTTTTGCACAACCTAAAATACAACGTAACATCTGCTTCTACATCGGCTCAATATTACATTGATGTTTATCAGAACGGAAACTTATTTAACACAATCACAGGCTCAGGTACTGGCACTTATATTCTTGACACGATACCTCAAGCGATTGGCTTGGACGTCTTATACACGATTAAAATACGAACGGAAGGCGCTAACACAATAGCATCAAATTTGCGGTACGAGGTGAGCTATTTAAACTCAACTTTTACAGGAGTTTTAATTGACTATCTCACGGTTACTTATTCGTCTTTGGCTATGACTTTGGAGATAGACCTTTCTGCCAACGCTCCTGCAATGAAGGTAGCTGATTTCCTAAAGGGGATAATGTTAATGTTCAATATGACCATTTACTCAATCAAGGATGGTGAGTATTGGCTTGAGCCGTTAGACGATTGGTATTCTAAAGGCGCAGTTGTGGATATCTCTCAATACACGGATGTAACTTCTATTGAGATGGAGAGAATGCCGCTCTACAAAAAGATTCAATTCAAGTTTCAAGATTCCGAGTGCTTCCTTAACAAGAACTTCTCGCAGACCTACAACCGAAACTACGGAGATACTACATACCAGTACAACTACGACGGCGGTGAGTTCACTATCGAAGTACCTTTCGAGAACTTACTCCAAACTAAGTACAACGGCACGCAAGACCTGCAACTCGGCTACTCGCTTAATGGTGAGTTTAGTCCGTATGTACCTAAGCCTGTTTTATTGTATCAGTACGACAACCAAACCACGGATATCAAATTTGCAAATGATGGCGGTGGACATTCTACGATTATAGACTACACGCCATTCGGTCAAGATTTGTCATTCAATAGCTCGGACATTACGCTGAACTTTGCGCCTGAAACATCAACGCTATTAAACACACCCGTACAAAACACGCAGTTCAGTCAATACTATTTCAGCTACTTGTACAACCTTTATAATTTGAAGCAGCGATTGGTCAACGTAAAGACGAATTTACCTACAAGCCTAATCACCAATTTACAACTCAACGACAGGCTAATCATCCGAGATAAGAGATACATCATAAACGAAATGAAATCTAACCTCAACACAGGTGACGTAGACTTTCAGTTGATAATGGATTTTAGACCTATCAAAAACTCAACGATTCCTATTCCGAAAATAGCAACGGCAGGCGGTGATGTTAACTATCCTGTGAACTTACCAAACGGAGCTTATCAAGCGGATTTATCTTGCGAAAACTCTGACGTAACTTTCTCAGTTAATCCTGTGGAAAGCTCGCAGATTATTCAAATCGGAATTCCTGCGGGAACTACCGGAACGGTATACACTATTCGCATCACCTACGCAAACACGGACGGAACATCTACTGACGAATTTTTTAATATATTCCAATGATACAAAGGATAATCACAATGCTCAAGATAGATGACTTCTACGGAAACACGGAAGCCATTGACATAGCCAAAGGAAAATACAAACTGCACACGTCTTTGAAGAAAGCAATTAAACAACTTAAACGAAATACAAATGGCTGAAACAAGGAAAATCAAAATTGACGTAGATACGAACGCAGATGAAGCTGCAAAAGACTTTGGCAAATTAGCCGACAACATTGAGGACTCAACCGATAGGGTAAAGGAGTTAAATGATGCCGTCAAAAAGACGGACAAGGCTGCCGATGGTGCTACAGGTGGATTCAAGAAAGTAAGCGCAGCAGCGAAAGGAATAGGCACGGCTTTAAAAGCTTCAGGTATTGGTTTAATTGTCGGAGCATTAGCAGGACTTAAAGGCGCATTTGAAAGCAACTCGGAAACTGCACGAGGTTTCTCCGTAGTAATGGAGACCTTATCAATCCTATTCAATCAAACGGTAGGAGCAATCAGCAAAGCGGTCAAGGCAGCGTATGAAGCTACAGGAGGATTCAATGCGTTGGGCAAAGTAATGGGTGGATTGTTAAACCTTGTATTAACTCCGTTCAAAGCTGCTTTCTTTGGTATGAAATTAGGGCTGCAAGAGATGCAGTTGGCTTGGGAAAAATCTTTCTTTGGAGATAAAGACCCTGAGACAATTAAGGAACTTCGCAAGAATATCAAGCAAACTCAAAAGGACTTAAAAGAAGTAGGCGAGGACGCTATTCAATCAGGCAAGGATATCTATGATAACTTTGGCGAAGCCGTCGGAGAGGTAGTTACTTTGGGTGTGAAAGGAGTTGAGCAGATAAGCAAGATTTCAGTAACTGCCGCTTATGAGCAGGCAGGTGCATTAGTAGACGCAAGAAACGCAGCAGCACTCGCAGCAGCGCAGCAAGGTAAACTCGTAGAGCAATACGACAGGCAAGCGGAGAAGTTACGTCAAGTGAGAGATGAGGAGCGTAATTCAATAGGTGAGCGAATGAAGGCTAACGAGGATTTAAAGAAAGTCCTTGATGACCAAGAAAAGGCAATGCTTGCCCAAGCAGATGCTCAGATTACCGCTGCAAGATTAGAAGCAGAAAAGAACAAAAACACGGAGACCGCAGTTGCATTAATTGAAGCTCAAGCAAACCGAGTAGGTGTACTGGCACAAATTGAAGGCTTACGCTCTGAACAATTAGCAAACGACCTTGCGTTACAACGTGAGGCTGATGAGTTAGTTAAAGCTCGTACTGAATCAGAAGTAACGTTAGCCATTGAAAGAGAAAAGGCAACCAATGATTTTATAAAAGACGAAGAGAAAAAACTTCAAGCGCAAATTGATACTGCCAACAAGGAGCGTGAATTGCAGTTAGCACGTCTTCAGGAACAAATTAACATATACGCAGAAGGAACGCAAGCACGTTTGGACGCAGAGATTGCTTACAATGAGCAGAAGCAGGCGTTAGATATTCAAATTTTGCAGTATGAAGACCAACTCGCAACTAAAAGATTAGAAAACGAAAAAACTGCTGCCGAGAAAAAAATTGAAATTGCCAAAGCATTAGCCGAATCTGAAAAGGCTATAAGAGATGCTGACTTTGCTAATATAGAAGCAGGCATCAATTTGGTTGCTAATCTCTTTGAAGGAAATAAAAAAGTGCAGGCTGCGGCATTGATTGCGCAAAACGCAGTAGGTATTGCAAAACTCTTAATTGAAACCAACGCATCAAACGTAGCCGCAAGGGCATCAGGTACTGCACTGGCAATCCCAACAGGTGGAGCATCAGTAGCTGCAGCAGAAGCATTAGTTTTAAGAAATAATATCGGAGCAGGCATATCTATTGCATCAATGGTTGCGGCTACTGCCAAAGGTTTGTCAGCATTGAAAGTTGGCGGCAATCCAAGTGGAGGAACTCCTCCAACAGGTGGCGGCGGTGGTGGCGCACAAGCACCAAACTTCAACGTCGTAGGCAATTCAGGCATGAACCAACTCGCACAAATCCAACAAACACCAATGCAAGCTTATGTAGTTTCCGGAGAGGTAACATCAGCTCAGGCACTTGACCGCAACCGAATTAAAAACGCAACATTGTAACAATTTAACGTCTAAAAAGTATGCAAGTAATCGAACTAATTATTGACGAAAAAGACTCACAAAGCGGAATTGATGCCGTTAGTGTAGTCGAATCTCCTGCCATTGAGGAGAACTTTATTGCCCTATCCAAACACGAAGTAGAACTCAAAGAAGTTGACAAAGAGAAGCGCATCTTAATGGGTGCTGCTTTGATTCCTAACAAGAAAATCTATCGTGTAAACGCAAAGAAAGAGGAGTATTACATCTACTTTTCTGAGGACACCGTGCGTCAAGCTATGGAGTTGTTCTTCAAAAACGGCAACCAATCCAACGCAACCTACGAACACAAAGACGCAGTCAAAGGAATGACCGTGGTAGAATCTTGGTTGATTGAGGATAGCGAAAAAGACAAATCTAAGTTATACGGATTCAGCTTACCAAAAGGTACGTGGATGATTTCTATGAAAGTTGACAATGATGAGGTATGGCAAGACGTGAAAGACGGAAAAGTCAAAGGCTTCTCAATTGAGGGATACTTCGCTGACAAGTTAGAAATGTCTTTAGAGCAACAACGAAAAAACGAAACAATAAATAAACTTAAAGAATTACTACAATGAACAATATCTTAAACAAAATCGCTCAGATGGAGCGTAACGCAGAAGAGATTAAGTTAGCTTCTCATAAAGTAGAATTATCGTTAATTGATGATGTCATCAGTTTGCAGAAAATGGTAAAAGAAAGAATATCTCTTATTGATAAAGCAACTAATGAAATTAATAAAACTATTGCTCTAAAAGATAAATTAATATCTGAAGCAAAAACAACTTTAAATGTATTGAATACAAATACTAATGAAGTTAATTTACTTATAAAACAAATAACGCAATCAGAAGTTAACTTAACCAAAGTTGCTCGTGAATTAAATTTGAATGTAAGAGAAATACCTGAAATGAAAATGTTGTTAGATTTAAAAACTGAAATGGCTAATAAGTATAAAAATGAATTAGCAGGCAAGCAAAATCTATTAGAAGGCATCATTAAATAATAACTTACAATTTATGAAAGACAAGTTTAAAACACCAAGCAAGTCAAGTCCAAGAGCAGGTAGCAAAAGAGGCTGCCTATGTGAAAACGGAACATACTCCGTAAAGTGCTGCGATGGTAGTTTACAAGCTCAGGGAATAGGCAAGACACAAACAGTAGTCCTTTCGTAAAAATAAAACAAATATAAATTAAAACGTCTAATTAGTATGAATACACTAAAATCAGTTTACAATCGTTTGTTCGCAGAGGACAAGGTAGAATTAGGAAAACACGAAGTAGAATTAACTTTAGTTGCTGACCTTAAAAAAGCATTAAGTGAATTTAATAAGGTTAGTGATTTAGATGACACATTGCGCACAAAGTATACTCAACTTAAGCAAGATGCAAAGAACATTGTAACTCAATGCGAAAACTCAAAAAAAGTGTTTTTATCAATTATGTCAAAATTTGAAGCAAGTGCTAAAGATTTAGGTATTAATGTTGACTCTTCTATTGAATATGGCATTGCTAAAGAAAATGTAAATATAGCAGATGCGATAATCAAAAACATAAACACATTGAATTTAAACAAGTAAACAAATGAACGAAAAATCAATCTTAAACAAAGTCCGCACACTTTTAGGTTTAGAAGTGAAGTTGGAAACTATGATGCTTTCAGACGGAGTATCTACACTTGAAGCAGATGTATTCGAAGCAGGTCAACCAGTATTTATCCTAACTGAAGACGAACAACGCATCCCACTTCCAATCGGAGAGTATGAGTTAGAGGATATGCGTATCCTTGTAGTTATCGAAGAAGGTGTTATCGCTGATGTTCGTGAAGCTGCTGAGCCTGAAGTTGAAGTAGAAGTCGAAGCACCTGAAGCTGAAGCTCCAATGGTAGAAGAAGAAGTAGTTGCATCTACTGAGACTGCACCACAAGCAAAAAAAATCATTGAGTCCATCGTTAAAGAATCTTTCTTCAGCGAAATGGAAGCACTTAAAAAGGAAAACGAAGAATTGAAAGCGAAACTTTCAGCACAAACTACTGAAGTTGCAGAAGAAGTTGCACCTGTAGAATTGAGCGAAGAGCCTAAGCCAATCTCTTTCAATCCTGAAAACGCAAAACCATTGGAGATGCACAAGTTCGCTAAGAGCCGCACCAAAACTACAATGGATATTATTCTTGAAAAATTAAACAAATAAAACTTTAATAAAATGCCAAATCCAGTTACTACAGGTACTACATATGCAGGCGAGTTTGCAGGTAAGTACATCGCTGCTGCTCTTTTGAGCGCACCTACCCTTGAGCAAGGTGGTTTAACAATTCACCCTAATGTCAAATACAAGCAGGTAATTCAAAAATTCGCTACGGATTCGTTGGTGAAGGATGCTTCTTGCGAATTCAGCGCAAGCGGTACAGTTACCCTTACTGAGCGTGTTCTCAATCCTGAGGAGTTCCAAGTTAACGTACTTCTTTGTAAAAAAGACCTTCACTCTACTTGGCAAGCTGCTGAGATGGGTTACTCTGCATTCGATGTTCTTCCTAAATCTTTCGAAGATTATCTAATCGCTTACGTTTCTGCCAATGTTGCTTCTTCTATGGAGACAACTATTTGGACAGGTGTTAACAATACTGCAGGTCAGTTCGCAGGTATTATGACTCAATTGACTACTGATGCAGCTCTTCCTGCTGCTCAAGAAGTTGCGGGTACTACTGTTACTGCTGCTAACGTTATCGCTGAGTTGGGTAAAATCGTTGACGCTATCCCTGCTCGTATGTACGGACAAGCTGACTTGAAATTGTACCTTTCTCAAAACATCGTTAAAGCATACATCCGTGCTTTAGGTGGTTTCGGTGCTTCAGGTCTTGGTGCTAATGGTACTAACAACTTGGGAACACAATGGTACACTAACGGCTCTTTGAGCTTCGATGGTCTTCCAATCTTTATGGCTAACGGTCTTGCTGCTAACACAGGTATCGCTTCAACTACTTCTAACCTTCACTTTGCTACTGGCTTGATGAACGATATGAACGTTGTTAAAGTTATTGACACCGCAGACATCTTAGGTGATGAGAACGTTCGTGTAGTTATGCGTTTCACCGCAGATGCTAAATACGGCTTTGCTGAAGACATCGTTACTTACGGTATCACAAACTCTGCTAACTAATCTTAGCTGAACTTAAATAATCGGGGAGGGGTTTTCGCTCCTCCCTTTTTTATAACCTATTAAAATTCAGAAAAATGTGCGACTTAGCAAATGGACGATTGGAAGTATGTAAAGATGCCGTAGGAGGCATTGATGCAGTTTACTTCGTTAACTTTAATGATTACACCTCTATCACTTATGATAGTGTCAATGTTGACGTTATCGACTCGGTAGCAGGTGTATCATCACTCTACAAATACGAACTTAAAGGAACAAACTCTTTTGAGCAAGTATACAACTCAAGCCGTGAGAACGGAACAACTTTCGCAGAGCAAACATTAACAATGACTTTGAAAAAGCAAGATGCTACAACTCATAAGTCAGTTAAATTACTTGCTTACGGACGTCCTCACATTATTGTTCGTAACCGCAACAACCAATTCTTTTTTGCAGGTCTACAACACGGAATGGAATTGACTACTGCCGCTGCTTCAAATGGTACTGCAATGGGTGACCTTAACGGATATACCTTGACGTTCCAAGGGACTGAGAAGCTCTACGCTAATCTAATTGATGTCAATTCAGAAGCTACTTTAATTACTGCATTCGGTACGGCTACTATCGTAACTGCATAATCGTTTTCTTCATAGCGTGTGAGAAGGGTGGCTTTGGCTGCCCTTTTTGCTTTTAAAACAATTCGTGTTAATTTACGTCTTTAGAATATGATTGTACTTACAACATCTACATCAGCTCAGACGCTCTCGTTTATTCCGAGGGATACACCTACTTCAATGGTGCTTACTGATGACCAAACAAACACACCAGTAACCGTATCTATCACATCTCAAACAAGCGGCGATTACGTCAACACAATCACCGCATCATTTGCACTTAAAGAAGGACATTTCTACGATTTGGTTTTGTACAAGAACACGGACATTGTTTACAAGGATAGAATCTTTTGTACTGACCAAAACATCGTAACATTCTCCGTAAACAACGGAGATTACACATCTAACACCACATCAAATACGTTCATAGTTTATGAGTAACAACGTACACGTTTTAAACCTATCCGCTTACACTACTCCTGTTATTCAAGAGAGCAAGCGTGACGCTTGGGTAGATTATGGGGAGGACAACCAATATTATAGCTTCCTTCTTGACAGGTATACAAATTCAACAACGAATTCTGCAATCATTAATAACATCTCACGTTTGATTTACGGACGTGGATTGTCTGCAACGGATGCCAACCGCAAGCCTAATGAGTATGCTCAAGCGATGGCTCTTTTCAATAAGGATTGTTTGCGCAAGATTGCGATTGATAGAAAGATGCTCGGTCAGTTTGCCATTCAGGTACACTACAACGATAAACACGATAGAATTCTCAAGGCTTATCACATACCAGTAAACTTATTGCGTGCAGAGAAGTGCAATAAAGATGGAGAAATCGAAGCCTACTACTACTCGGACGATTGGACTGATGTAAAGAAATACCCGCCTACAAGAATTCCTGCATACGGATTCTCTAAAGACAAAGTTGAGATTCTATTCGCAAAGCCTTACGCAGTCGGGATGAAGTACTATTCCTACGTTGACTACCAAGGGGCGCTTCCATATGCACTATTGGAAGAGGAAGTAGCTGATTATTTAATCAACGAAGTTCAGAACGGCTTTTCAGGCACGAAGGTGGTCAACTTTAACAATGGTACACCGACTGAAGAGCAGCAATCTATTATCTCAAATAAGGTATTAAGCAAGCTCACAGGCTCACGAGGTCAAAAAGTCATTGTTGCGTTCAATGATAATATGGATACACGAACTACCGTAGATGACATTCCTTTAAATGACGCACCTGAACACTACACCTATCTATCTGAGGAGTGTATGCGTAAGATTATGCTCGGTCACAACGTCACGTCACCTCTTCTTTTTGGTATTGCAGGCGCAAACGGATTCAGTTCTAACGCTGATGAATTGCAAAACTCGTTTATCTTGTTTAACAATATGGTGATTAAGCCGCTTCAGGACGAAATACTTGAAGCCTTAGACACTATCTTATCATTTAACGGCATATCCCTTAACTTATTCTTTAAGACGCTTAAACCGCTTGAATTTACGGATTTAGAAAATGCTCAAAACCAAGAGCAAGTAGCTGAGGAAACTGGCACGGAACTAAGCAAACACGAACCTCTTGATAACGAAATAGCAGATGCACTTATTGAGTGCGGAGAAATGCCTGACGAAAAGTGGATATTAATTGATGAGTTTGAGGTTGACCTTGAGCAGGAAGATTCTATAGATGCAGAAATTGAAATGGCAAGCAATCGTAAACCATCTCTTTTATCTCAGGTTTACAACTTTGTAAGCACAGGAACTGCAAATCCTAAAGCAAAGTCCGAGCAAGATAAAGTTATTGACGGATTTAAATTCATTACTCGCTACGTTTATTCAGGTGACACATCTGCCAAATCTCGTGAGTTCTGCAAGAAGATGACTGCTGCAAATAAGGTTTATCGCAAAGAAGACATTGTAAGAATGAGCAATCAACCTGTTAATGCAGGATGGGGTGCTAAAGGAGCTTCTACATACGACATTTTTAAATTTAAAGGTGGAGGCAACTGCCATCACAAATGGTTGCGTAGAACCTATGTATCATTTGAGCAAGGTATGGGAATTGACCCTACAAATCCAAACGCTAAAACTATCAGCACTAACAAAGCAGAGAAGGCAGGATATCGTGTTAGAAATCCACAAGAAGTATTTGTGCGTCCTGTTGATATGCCTTACAACGGCTTTTTACCTACTAACCCTATTTACGGAAAGAAATAATGGCAACTGCACTACTCATAACACGAGACGATTTAGTTCGTTTTACTGCGGTAAATGGCAACGTGGACACGGACAAGTTTATTCAGTTTATCAAAATTGCTCAGGACATACACATTCAGAATTATCTTGGGTCTAAACTTCTTCAGAAAATCCAAACGGATATTATCGCAGGAACGCTTACTGGCAACTACGAAACTTTGGTAGAGACATACGTCAAGCCTATGCTGATACATTGGGCAATGGTTGAGTATCTTCCTTTTGCTGCTTACACAATTGCAAACAAAGGAGTTTACAAGCACTCATCCGAGAACTCTGACAACGTAGAGAAAAACGAAGTAGATTTCTTAATTGAAAAAGAGCGTCAGATTGCTCAGCACTACACGGAGAGATTTATTGATTACATCTGCTTCAGAAACGACTTATTCCCTGAGTACAACAATAACTCAAATGGGGATATGTATCCTGATACTGCAAATAACTATACAGGTTGGTACATATGAGAACACGAACTAAGGTAGGAACTTATAAACCAAAAGAGGAGAACATTGAGAAGCTCAGAGTTTTCTTAACTAAATTAAACAAAGATGGCAAATAGCAACGGATGGGGAGATGGCGCAGCAAACAACGCAATTGGTTGGGGGCAAGGCGCAGTCAATAACTTGATATCTTGGGGATATTCTCACTTTGTATCTTGGGCAGGATTGACTGACATCGTAGGTTCTCCTGTACCTTCATTAATTTCAAACTTCCAAACGAGAGTAGCAAATGATGGGGGTGCTTTTGAGGCATCTTCGTGTTTAACTACGACTCTTAACAACCTTAAAAATATCGCTTAATGAGCCTACTTGACGACGCATCTTTATTAGTAACACCCAACGCAGAGAAAGCGGGTAAGCTATATTCGATTATTCCTACCAATGGAAACGGGGATTTTTCCGTAACTCGTGCGACTACTGCAACACGAACTAACGCAAGCGGACTGATTGAAAGCACACCAATCAACGAGCCTCGCCTTGACTACTCACTTGGCAGCTGCCCTAACATCTTGCTTGAGCCGCAGAGGACTAACCTTGCGTTGAGAAGCGAGGAGTTTGATAATGCTTCGTGGATAGTAAATGCCACAACTATTTCAGCTAACTCAACTACTTCACCAAGTGGATTGAATAACGCAGATACACTAACGGCAGATGGTACTTCGTCAAATCATAGAATCTCTCAAAACATAAGTATTTCAGCAACTACTTATAGTTATAGTATTTACGCTAAAAAAAATACGAATAATTTTATCCAAATCAATACAGGTAATTCATTTGGGGGTATGTGGGCAAATTTTGATATAAACAATGGTGTGGTTGGAACGTTAGGGACTACAACAGGAACTACTCCAACTTCAAGTATTACAAATGTTGGAAATGGTTGGTATCGCTGCAATATAACTTTTACATCAACTGCATCTGGCAATTCAGGAACTATTGTTTGTTCAATTGTAACATCTGCAAGTGCTGCAAGAGCAGAAACAAACACCCTATCAACCTCCGTCTTTCTATGGGGCGCACAACTCGAAGCGGGCGCTTACGCAACAAGTTACATCCCGACAAGCTCGGCATCAGTGACAAGGAATGCTGACGTAATCAGTAGAGGCAACATCTTCACCAATGGGCTGATTACTGCAAGCGGGGGTACTTGGTTTATTGATTTGAGGGGAAATGTAAGTGTTACGAGAGATACTTCAGCGGGCGGAATATTTTTAAATACAGGGTTAAATTCTCAATCTGGAGAAGGATTTACATTAAGAAATATTGTTGGCGGTAGGTATTCAATAAATAAATTAGTAGCTTCAAGTAATACAACTTTATACACGTTAACAACCGACGCGTCAAAAATTGCTATCAAATGGAACGGCACAACGGCTGACGTTTTTGTTAATGGAGTTAAGGTTGTGGCTGCTACTTCATTTACTTCCACAAGTATGCA
>Ga0315904_10005149_pt1 | contig 18271 bp, 15 predicted proteins | sample LakEriMetagenome_6_FD_203529 | JGI IMG/M metagenome (GOLD analysis project Ga0315904, IMG submission 203529) | Freshwater fungal communities from buoy surface, Lake Erie, Ohio, United States - Buoy 12 MA120 | ecosystem: Environmental > Aquatic > Freshwater > Lake | place: USA: Lake Erie, Ohio...
TGTCCTTGTCTTTGAGCATGAATTCCTTCTAAATAATCTTCGCGTTCAGGCTGATAATCTGCTGAAGATAGTTGCAAGCTGACATTTTCAGCTTGCTTCTCAGGAGATTGATTAATCACTATTTGAGAAATTTGCGAAGTGAGTTCAGGATAAAGCCATGTGTAAGCAGGATGAACCGTAAGCTGACAATGGTGAATCAATTTTTCATCGGGCTGGTTAACGGTCGGGCGTTGCAACAGCAGATAAAAGTAACCGATCGCTGCTTTACGTTGAGGCTCATAGACATAGCCCGATACATCTTGCAAATGATTGATTAGCAAAGAACCGTGATTGACAAGTTTGTCGATAGTCTTCGCCCGAAAATCATCGATATTGAGATCGTAAACTTGGCGAATGTGTGGGGGCATCGCAGCTGTATCAAGTTGATAAAGCAAGCTGGCATCAGCATTACTGACTGGCATCAAATTTGGCAGGTCAGGAGAATGATGAGCAAGTTCGTGCAGACTAGCGGTATCAATTTCCCAATCGGTAAACTGAGCTAGGGGCTGAAATCCATTTTGTCGATAGAGCGCGATCGTATCTTTTTGATTAATGTCAACCTGTAATACCCATGTCCGCGCTTCTAGGCAAGATTCTAGACAGTAGCGAATCAGTTGCGTGCCTACATTGTGCTGACCATTCTGAGCTTCAGGCAAAACCACGACGCGATCAATCTGCCAAGTACTACTGTTGTTATTAAAGGGAGAAACCCGAATAAAGCCTTGAATGATGCCATTACATTCTGAGACATAGGCTCGTACATAGGGCTTGAGGAGAGTTTGCACGGGCGCAGGCAACCAACTGGCTAGCTGGTGCAAGCTAATTTTTTGGCGGCTGCGACAACCGCTGAGATCACTGACCGCAATTTGTTCGAGATCATTGGGGGAAGCAAATCGCTGAATAATCTCTAAGTCGCGGTGTTGTAATGGACGGATTGTGTTACCAAGTACTGGGAAAGATTGCATAGCTACTCATGCCAGAAAGGGATTTGATCAAAGCTGTAAAAATTAGCACAAATCGTTACTTATGATTTTAATACATATTTTTTGAATATCGTTCTTATTAAGCATGTCCGCAAAATTAAAAGCCCTAAAAACTGTACCGCCCGCATCGGGGGCGGTACAGTTTTTAGGGCTTTCTTGTTCTTAAGAACAGGAAAAAGTCCGATGTTGTAGAGATGGCATCTGGCGACGAATTTGGTCTATGCGCGAAGGTTGAATTTCGGCGATCGCTACACCAATGCGATCGCCTGCATCCGCGAGGACGATTCCCCAAGGATCGACGATCATCGCATGACCATGGGACTGGCGGCGCGGCGTATGCATTCCCACTTGCGCAGGTGCAATCACATAACTAGTATTTTCAATGGCTCTAGCTTGTAATAAAACTTGCCAATGATCTTTGCCAGTAAAAGCTGTAAAAGCAGCTGGAACAAACAATACATTTGCCCCATTTTGAGATAAATGACGATAAAGCTCTGGAAATCTCACGTCATAGCAAACTGATAGTCCCAAGTTGCCGTATTTCTCAGACATATATACAGGTGGAGACTCAGTGCCTGCTAGTATCGTAGCCGACTCCTGATAAGTATTGCCATCAGGGAGATTTACATCAAATAGATGCATCTTCCGATAACGAGCTAGTTCTTCACCTTCACGCCCGATCAGCAACGCTGTGTTGTACATCTTGATCGGTGATGAATTGTTGTGAGTAACTACTGGTACAGGAAATCCACCACCAAGTAACAAGATTTGATAGCGTTGGGCGATCGTAATTAAAAACTTTTCGCTCTTTTCTGCTATTTCTGTAGAAAGTCTTGTTTTTTCACTTTCATCACCTAAAAAAGAAAAATTTTCAGGTAAGCAAACTAGTTCTGCACCTCGATTTACTGCCAGTTGGATCAAATCTTCTGCTTGAGCAAGATTTTTATCTACATCAGAGACACTGGTCATTTGTACGGCAGCCGCCAAATATGACTTCATTTCAATCCTTAAAACTTTCCCACATAAATTCAGATGTGCTGTAAAGCACTTAACTTAGATTAACCTGCTATAGCGCTACTGTTGCTATTTTTTATTTTTAAAAAGAGTCGGCGCTTCGCGCCGCCTCTTTTTTGGTTTAGCCAAGCTTACCTGTAACAATATAAGCAACTCTTAGCCCCACATTAGTTGCATGATCTGCCATACGCTCTAAATGATGAATCGCTAATACCATCAACATTACAGGCTCCATTGGCTCTCCACCAAACAGTTTTTGAGCTGCTAATAAGTTATAAATTTGCTTGTAGTCGTCGTCAACAGCATCGTCCTTTATTTTAATTTGCAAACCAATATTTTCATCAAAATTGGCTAGAGCTTCTAAACTCATGGCAAGCATGGCTCGACAGCGATTAGACATTATCTGCAATTCGCCGAGATAGGGCGATGGAGCATAAGGAAAAAGTTTAATGGCAATATCACCAAGATTTTCAGCATAGTCTCCAATGCGCTCGATATCACGAATTAGCTGCATCAGTGCGCTTAAGAGCCTGAGATCGCGAGCGACAGGAGATTGTAAAGCGATCAGGCTAATACAGTCTATTTCTATTTGGCGATAGATTTGATCAATTTGTTTGTCCTGAGGATCAATACGAGTTGCGGCTTCTAGGTCACGCTCAAATAGAGCTGCATGAGCTAAGAGAAATGAATTTTCGACAAGCGCACCCATTCGCAAAGTATCTTGTTCTAGGCGATGCAATTGGCGTTCAAATTCGCTTCTTGTTCGTTTCTGACGTTGAGATGAAGTTTCAATCATTGGCTCCCAACAAATTAAATGGGATAAAAAGCGTTCATGAATGGCTTACAAGATTATGAACATTTGGGGCGCAATCTCATAAACTATTTAATCTCACAAACTATTTAGGATTGCTATACATTTAATTTTCTTATCCTAGATATCGTTACATAACTTGTAAAGATCGGCAGTATTTGTAAATACTATAAGCAAAATAAGAGGTAGGCTGTCAATTATTCTCTCATTGAAAAACAGTTGCTTGAGTCAAGTCAGAGGTTGTAATCTGCTGATCGCTATCGCCATTGCATAAAACCAACGTGGTTGAAGAATTTTGCTCAAAGCCAATCTGCTCGTAAAATTTTTGCTGATGAGTGGTTATCAAATATACCCTCTCAACATTGCAAACATTGGGATGCGCCAAAACTGTCTGGACTAACTTCCGCCCTAAACCAGCGCCGCGATATTCGGGCGCGATGACTACGTCCCAAATTGTTGCCCGATAAATACCATCACTAGTCGCACGAGCATGTCCGATTAGGCGATCGCCGTCCCATACTGTAACAACTGGCTTGGAGTTAGAGATGGCGGTTGCTAAACCTGCCAAGGTTCGTTCCTTTGCCCAAAACGCCCCAATTCGTAATAATCCTTGTAATTGTTCTAAATCGACTTCTTCATGGCGATCGCTAAAGCGAATGTGGCGATGATCCATATGCTTACTTTCCCGCATTGATTAACCCATTTTAGGATTAGGTTTACATACTACTGATCCAGTCAATGTATCTATTTTTGCTAGATCCCTAAAAAAGAAAGGGCGCTAAGCGCCCTTTCTTTCTCTATTTAGCTTGCCAAGGCTCAGGTAAGTAAACTTTCTTCGCTAAACCAACTGCTTGCAGCAGATTGATCACACCCCAAGTCGGATCGATTTCCCACCATTTCAAGCCAGAACGCGCCGACTTAGGAAAAGCGTGGTGATTGTTGTGCCAACCTTCGCCATAGGTCAAAATTGCTGCCCACCAAAGGTTTGTGGAATGGTCAGGGGTTTCTGCAAAATTCTTGTAACCCCATTTGTGACAGGCAGAGTTAATCAACCAAGTGCTATGCCATAGAGCAACTGATCTTACAGCAACGCCATAAACCAAGAATGATGCTCCTAGCCCAGAGAAAACCTTTTCGCCAATTACATAGAGCAATGCTGCAAGGGGCACTTGCAACAATAGGAAATAAACATCTAAAAACTTGTAGTAGGGATCGTTGGCAAGATCAGGAGCAAATTTATAGTAATTTGAACGTTGAAAATGTTCAGGCTTGGAGTACATGATCCACATCATGTGGCTCCACCAAAAACCTTTATTTGCCGAGTAGGGATCTTTTTGATTGTCTTCTGTAAAACCGTGATGCTGGCGGTGTCCACCCACCCAAAATATGGGACCGCCTTGAAGTGCTAATGCTCCAATTGTAGCGATGATGTATTCCAACCACTGAGGCACTTGGAAGCTACGATGGCTAAGTAAGCGATGATATCCTAAGGTGATGCCGATGCTGCCAAATAACCAATGCAAGAAGACTGTAAGGATTACAGCTTGCCATGAGAAGTAAAAAGGCGCAGCTAGGGCAGCGAGATGAAAAACACTGAAGAAGGAAACATTTGTCCAGTTCAGGTTTTGTTCTTTTGAGATGGCTTCAGTAGTGGCGGTCATGAAATAATAACTTAAGGGGTGGTGAGGAGATGCAAGTATCACTTACAGTTATATTAAGTTTAACTGCTTTTTAAGTAATAATGCAAGTATCACTTGCAAATCATCTCAATGGTACATGCTCTCATGTCTGTATCTCGAATTCCTACTCGTCAACGCATAGTCAATACAGCCCTAGAGTTGTTTGCTAGCAAAGGAATCACCGAGACAACTACGCGCCAAATCGCGGACTTCGCTCAGGTCAATGAAGTAACTCTATTTCGGCATTTTGGAAATAAACATGGGTTATTGCTAGCGGTATTGCAAGAATGTCTGCAAAAATATTTGGTGTTGGCGCAAGTGGGAGAGTCGCTCATGGTGTCGGATATCTCTAGTCAGAGTGATTTGCGGAGATTTCTCAAATATTACATTCAGAGTTCGCTGCGGGCTCTTGAAAGTGTGCCTGAATTGGTGCGATCGCTAGTTGGCGAGGCAGGACAATATCCTCTAGAAAGCCGACAAGCATTGGCGCAAGGTATTAACCAAGTTAACCAAACGATCGCAACGGCAATTCATGATGTGCTGATCAATTCTCGGCTGCAATATTCTTTGCCGCCAATCAAGTTAGCTAACTTATTAAATACTTGTATCTTGGGCTATGCCGTGATCACTTTGACTAGCGATGTGCAGGCTGTTTGGCGCGATCGCGATGAGTTTGTAAGTACGCTTGTGGATATGTTTATTCAAGAAGTTAACCCCATCTCTCAAGCAAGACCAATTAACGATATTTCGGCAGAGACTGTGCGTGAAATTCTCTTACAGGCTAAAAAGTGCGGCGCAAAGGACTATGCGATCGCTTATTTATTGTTTGGGGCGGGTTTGACAGCACTCGATATTACTCGCTTGCGACTAAAAGACTATCAGCACCAAGCTAACCACGGAATTTTGCTAACTAGGGATGCTACAGGTAATGAGAGATCAGTACCACTCAATCAAAAAATTCTCGGTCATCGCTATGGCTCGGCAACTAATAATCCTCTTAGTGCTTACCTTAAGACTCGCAAGAATGAGTTAAAGGATCTAAAAGATCTGAAAAATATTGAGGAAATTGCACTTTTGATTCTCAGCAGCGAAGGTAAACCACTTTCCTTAGAAGAGATCGAACAACTTTGGGAGCGTTGGACGCAGCCCTATCGAAATTTGAATGGCTCACCTTTAACAATTGATCAAGCACGTCATACTTGGTGCCTCGAAATGTTATCTCGTGGCATTGACGTTGATAGTTTTTGCATCATTAGCGGCATCAAGCCTAATGAATTGCAAGCTTATCAAACCCGCCTCAATCAAAAGTTAGCAATTGATAAAGCGATCGCGCTTGACTCTTGAAAATAAAAATAAGTACCTATGCAGAATAAATTACCCAAGCCATTAAGGTTGCGACCCTGAGGGTCGCAACCTTAATGGCTTGGGTTTGAGATTAATTATGCCCATCTGCTTAAAAGTTCTGCTAGAGTGACGCTTTTGATGAAACCGATTTTGTGGTTTGCAGCACCGTAGGTGCTGCAAACCACAAAATCGGTTTTGGTGACTTTTTTGCTATTGCCACCAAGTAGATTAACTTAGTGTATAATTCGGGCGTTTAATGTACTTAAAAGATTAAGTACGTAATAACAAATGTTCTTAGTGCATTAGATACGGAGCATCTTTGATTTGAGAGGCAAACAGGTTGGCATTATCGGAGTTCAGATCGGCATTTCCAATTGAAGTTTTGGGTAGAGAAGCAAAGTGAGAGTTCCTCTAGACTGTTACCGTATTCTAGGTTTAACGCACCTATCAGGACTAGACAAAGTCCATCGAGCTCATCGTGATCGCCTGCTCTCTATGCCAAGGCGAGAATATTCTGATGCGGCAATCGCTTCTCGTAAGCGCATTATCGATAAAGCTTATGAAACTCTGACCGACCGTGATCGCCATAGCGCTTCAAATGAAAGTGATGCATTGGAGTCAGATAGCAATCGCCCAGTTTTGACATTGCCACCTCAAATTGAAGCTGACGAAAAAGACTTTGCAGGGCTATTACTGATTTTGTATGAACTCGGCGAATCCGAGAAAGTCTTATCCCTTGCTAAACCCTATTACGATCCTGAAGAATCCGAATATCAGTCGGCAAGAATTTCGCCTCATGATCCAGATTTATTGCTCTCTGTATCGCTTTCCTATCTAGATCTTGGTCGCGAATATTGGAAACAAGGACAATATGAATCTGCGGCTTCATCCTTAGAATCAGCTCAAGAAATTTTATTACGAGAAGGATTATTTCTCAGTATTCGCAGTGAAATCCAAGCCGATCTATTTCGCCTCCGCCCCTATCGGATACTCGAATTGCTAGCATCTCCTGACAATCATACAGAAGCGCATCGCAAAGGCATGTCACTTTTGCAAGAGATGCTTGATGCGCGGCGCGGCATTGATGGCCTTGGTAATGATTATTCCAGTCTCGGTATAGACGACTTTTTGCGATTTATTCAGCAATTACGCAGCTACATGACTGCGATCGAGCAGCAAACTTTGTTTGAAGAAGAAGCCCGTCGCCCATCTTCTGTGGCAACCTATCTCGCGGTATATTCGCTGATTGCGCGTGGATTCTCTCAGCGTCAGCCCGCACTAATTCGTCGCGCCAAAGGGTTGCTAGTTAAACTCAGTGCTAAGCAAGATATTTATTTAGAAAAAGCTGTATGTGCTTTGTTGCTAGGTCAAACAGAAGAAGCAAGTGCCGCGATCGATCAGAGTGGCGAAGATGAGCAAATCTCTTACATCCGTCAAAACTCTGAAGGTGCGCCCGATCTTTTGCCAGGGCTATGTCTATATAGCGAACGCTGGATGCAAGAAGAGGTCTATCCACATTTCCGCGATCTTATGAGTCAAATCGTATCGCTTAAGGATTATTTTGCTGATGAGCAGGTGCAAGCATACCTAGAAGAATTACCTAATACTGGTGCAATGTCATCGGAATGGACTTCGCCAGTGGGAGGCGATCGCTTGTCAGCTATGTCTAATCTTGATGAGTCACCTTCTGCAAATCGAGATTTTGATCTTAATCCTGCAAAGACTGCCATTGCTGAACCAAAACTATCTAATTACGCCCCAGTGACACCTAATCGCTTTCAACGCTCTGCGACTCCTGTAATTGAGAGACCTGCCGCCTATGTCAACACCAATGGTAGTGGCAATATAGCGCGAGATCAGCCTAGCTCTCGTCGCACCAGCAATGTGCCACCTCTTAGAAACTCGACAAGAGCTGCTCATGAATCTGTGAGGGAGATCAAGCGCCCATCTCAAGTTCCCACTTCAAGTCATGCATCATTACCAAAACGTAGGTTTAATGTTGGGCGTTTAGCTACTGTAATTGTTTTAGCGATCGCTGTGCTTGCTGGCTCTATTTGGTTAGTTGTTTGGGCTGTTCGCGCCTTAACTGGTGCTCCCCAACCACAGCCTATAACCTTAGAAAAGCCAATTACAAATATAGTCCAAGCCCTTAAGGAAAATAATGCAGCTCCAGTTGCTCAACCAGGTCCTTTAGACAAAGAAACTGCTACCAAAGTAATCGAGACATGGCAAGCCACTAAATCAAAAGCTCTTGGCAAGGGATATGAAGACAATCTTTTGGAAGAAATTTTGATTGATCCTGCTCTTAGTGTTTGGAAAGGACGCGCTAAAGAACTCAAGTCGAGTAACTCATATTTGCAGTACCAAACAAAATCAAGTGCAGTTGATAGTGTTACGCCTGATGGCGATAGTAAGGCTAAAGTAGTTGCCAAGATTTCCGAATCGCGCAATTACTTTAATAATGGCGAGCTTGATCGCGGAGAGTCCAAAGATGATGCTAGCTACACCGTTGAGTATGATTTGGTAAAAAAAGATAATCGATGGCTAATTAGGGAAATGTTCGTTTTCTAAATTAAAAAGTGGCGCTATGCATCATTTTTGATCTATCCCAACCACAAAAGTGTCACCACTTTTGTGGTTAAAAACCAAACCTCGTAAGGGTTTTGAGATTACAAAATGGCTATGCCATTTTGTAATCTAGGATTAGAAATCTTCTACTATTAGTTCATCATCTTCAGGTTCAATTTCTTCAGGGACTACTTTCGTCGCCGAAACCTCAACACCTGCGGATAATTTTTCGCGTACTTGGCGTTCGACATCTTGAGCAAATTCTGGCTTGTCTTCCATATATTTGATCGTGTTATCTCGACCTTGTCCGATGTTGTCGCCTTGGTAGCTATACCAAGCACCCTTACGCACGATGATGCTCAGTTCTTCGGCAAGATCGACTAGGCAACCGACCGTAGAAATCCCTTTCCCAAAAATAATGTCAAACTCGGCGATCCGAAAAGGTGGCGCAACTTTATTCTTAGCAACTTTGACCTTGGCGCGAATGCCATATTCTTCAGTGCCCTTTTTGAGGGTTTGGATGCGGCGAATATCTAGACGTACAGAAGCATAGAACTTCAGAGCAGTTCCGCCTGTAGTTACTTCAGGGCTGCCATAAGATACGCCGATTTTCTGGCGCAACTGATTCAAGAAAATGACGATGCAGTTTGATCTACCGACATTAGCCGTGATCTTACGGAGGGCTTGGCTCATTAGTCTTGCTTGCAACCCAACGTGAGATGCGCCCATTTCACCTTCGATTTCAGCACGAGGCACGAGGGCTGCCACAGAGTCGATCGCAATGATATCTACTGCCATCGATCGCACGAGGTTATCAACTATTTCTAGCGCCATTTCGCCAGAATCTGGCTGGGAAATCAATAGGTTATTTATATCAACACCTACAGCCGCCGCATAAGTTGGATCTAGAGCATGTTCAGCATCAACAAAGGCGGCAACGCCACCGCGCTTCTGGACTTCGGCGATCGCATGAAGTACTAGAGTGGTTTTGCCTGAGCTTTCTGGCCCGTAAACTTCGATAACGCGACCTTTTGGGAGTCCACCACCAAGGGCAAGGTCGAGGGGTAATGCGCCACTAGGGATGGTCTCAACACGCATATTGGTTGCATCGCCAAGACGCATAATAGCGCCTTTTCCATGATCCTTCTCGATTTTTTGCATGATTGCATCGAGGGCTTTCTTTTTCTCAGGGCTGATGCTTGTCTTTGCCGCTTGAGCGCTCGGAGCAGTCTTATCAACTTGGCTATTTGCCGTCGCAGAGGAATTTTTCGCCATTACCGTTTGAGGTTTAGTTCGTCTAATAAGTCTGCCTCATTATGACACTAAGCTTCTTGATTTGAGGGATTAAATTTATGCTGAATTTTAAATGATTGTGTTGCTAATGCTTGAATTTAGATATTTGTACTAAAAAAATACAACATAAAACCCCAAAGGGAGATGCGCAGATTTGCGGCGCATCTCCCTTTGGGGTTTTATAGCAACAAAGAAATATGCTGAACATCTTCTGAAGATTTTTACTAAAAGAAACGCAACATTTGTTAAAGTCTAATGTCAGAATTGAAATAAGTAATTCTATCTAGCGGTCTACCATTATGTCTTCGGAACATCCACCAGTTATGTTGGTGGACGGCTATAACGTAATTGGGTTTTGGAAGCACTTGCAGGAGATTCGAGATCTGCAAGGGTTTGACATTGCGCGATCGCATTTAACCGAAACGATGGTGAACTTTAGTGCTTATCACGGCTATAAGACCACATTAGTATTTGATGCTTATGTACAAGCAACCCCCGCGAAATCTGAAAAGATTACCAAAAACCTGAAACTATATTTTACCGATCACAACGAAACGGCGGATACTTACATCGAGCGTCAATGTGGCAAGTACCGCCGCGATCCGCTACGGCATTTAAAAAGAATTATTGTAGTGACTTCCGATCGCGCCCAGCAGTTAACCGCAGTTGGGTTTGGAGCAGAGTGGCTATCAGCACCAGCGTTAGAACAGGAAGTGGAAGCTACGATGAGATCTGTACAAAGCCGTCAAAAGAATCAAAAAGCGAATACGAATAATTTACTGGGAAATCGCATTGATAGCCAGACCAAGGCTCAGCTAGCTAAGTGGCGCAATAGTTTGAATTAAGCTTCTCTATTTGGAAATCGCAATATGCTGCAACCTAGTTCCAATCATTTATTTATTTCGGCGATCACTTTAATTGTCGGATTAGCTCTATCAGTAATTATCCTTGGCGAAGTTATTTATCGCCTACAACACCGCCGCCGCCCCCTCGCAGCCACCTTACAAGTAGTGCGAAACTTGGTATTGCCAATGCTCGCGTTCATGCTGTTTATTCAGTATGTGTTGCAACGTCCTGCTAATGAAGACATTGTTAAAAGTGTCCAAACTCTATTTTGGATTTGTGTACTTCACGCGGCTTTATCGTTACTGAATGCGATTATTTTTGAGCAGGCAAAAGCCGATACTTGGCGAGCGCGAGTTCCTAAACTCTTAATTGATTTATTTCGATTGTTTTTAGTACTTTTAGGGGTAGCGATCGTCCTTGCTAAGGTTTGGAATGCTGATCTTGCAGGATTGGTTACAGCTCTTGGAGTTAGCTCGATTGTGATTGGTTTAGCGCTCCAAGATACTCTCGGTAGTGTCATGTCAGGCATTGCGCTGATATTTGAGCGTCCTTTCTCAGTGGGTGATTGGTTGCAAGTCGGTGAATTGACGGGACAGGTGATAGACATCAATTGGCGAGCCGTGCGTTTGCAGACCTTTGAGCGCGAAATGGTGATTATCCCTCATAAACTTATAGGCAATGAAATTATTCGTAACTTTAGCCGTCCAATCCCTATTCATGCAGAACGGATTCGCCATGGCTTCTCCTATAATGACCCGCCAAATTTAGCGAAACATGTCCTATTGACTACGGCTTTAGAGACTGAAGGTATTTTAAAAGACCCAGAGCCAGAGATATATACAATTTCCTACGATGACTTTGCGATTACCTACGAAGTAAAATTTTTTATCGATGACTACAGCAATATTGAAAGTATTCGTGATCGCTTTATGAGTCGGATTTGGTATGCCGCCCAACGTAATAGCCTGACGATTCCTTTTCCCATTCGTACTCTTTATCATTTTAATGGGCCGACCTTACAGGCGAAGGGCAATTCCAAAAAATTTACCGAGAGCCTGCAATCTGTTCCAGCCTTTGTGCCATTACAAAATCCTGACTCTGTAGCCGATGGGATTGATCTACAACATTATGGCGCAGGTGAGAAAGTAATCTGGCAAGGAGTCAGTAACAATGCGCTATATATTGTGATCGCTGGTACGGCGCTTATGTCTGTTCGCGATCGCGAGCATATCGAACATGAACTTTTAACAATTAAAACTGGCGAGTTTTTTGGTGAGATGACGCTTTTTTCTGGCGAGCATAGCCCGATATCAGTAACAGCGATCGAGGATTTAGAAGTGATGATGCTGTCTGCTAATGCTGTTAATCAAATGATCGATCGCCAGCCTAGTTTTGCCCGTGAAATAAGCCAGATCTTAGAAACTCGCCGTCGTGTGGTAAATACAATTCAAAAATCATGAACCAAAGAATCTATCGTCAGTGTATAACACCTCTTTGCATAGGCAAGGCAAAGCTTTAAATTGTCACGAAAAAGAAAGATAAAATGGTAACGCCATTTTATAGCCTTAGTCACTTTTATCAAGACAAATCAAAACCCAAATAGTGAGAGGCAGCGCGAAGCTCTGCCTCTCACTATTTGGGTTTTATGTCCTAACAAGAATGGCGACAGCTATCTCTTTCATTGCTATATAAAGTGTCATAAAACTTTTGTTAATAGTTATAAGTCACAACTATGTATAGTGAGATACATTTACAAACTTGGTTGAGTCGCTTAGAATTTTGATATTCAAATATCAACTTTGATCGCTACATTTAGCTTTTCGTTTTGAGTTTGCTAACGTATCTATATTTTCTAGGTCAAACATATATATGCAAATAAAAAACTTTTCTAGTTTATTCCTAATTCTAAACTTCTCAAAGTTAAGTATTTCAATCTCAAATAGAAACATAGTTGTTGCAGCTCTATCTTCATCGGCATTACTATTAAGCTCTTGCGGTGAATTGAATAAGCTAACTAATCAATCGACAGGTACAAACACGGGGATCCCGATCAAGCTTTTATTTGGTAGCGCTCTTGGAGATTTTTGTCAGCAAGCAGCAGTTAAATTTAATCAACAGAAGCCCAAACTCGATAATGGTCAGGAATTTTATATTGCCTGTGATGTTAAAGGCAGTGGTGATGTGGTGGCGGATGTGGTCGCCCAGTCACAACAGTTTAAGTCGGGGAAATTAGCCGCAGGTGCGCCTGAGTTACCTGCAATCATTTCGGTAGATGGGGAAATCTATCAGAATCAACTGATTTTTCAAATCAATCAAATTTTTCCAGGACAAAATTACATTCCTGCGATCGCTGATTCTCCCTTGATTGCCAGCAGTCCAATGGTGTTTATGACATCGCCAGAGGTGGCTCAGGGACTGAGTAAGCTGGATGCGCCATTCAAAACCTTTGTAAATGCCAATACGCTGAAGGATATCTCATCCACCGCAGGCGTGATTCCTTTTACCTATGTGCATACTGCGCCCACCCGTTCCAATTCAGGGCTGCAAAGCTTAGTTGCTCAATATGCGGAAGTTTCTGGCAAACGTCCTGAACAGTTGACTGCGGCTGATGTCCAGACCTATCAAAATCAAGTCAAACAGATTCAAAGCAAAGTTACTCGTTACGGAGTTTCTACAAACTCTCTCGCCAAGTCGATGGTTACAAATGGACAGTTTTGGGCAGCGATCGGTTCAGTGTATGAGTCTTCCGTAATTACCGCTAACTCCAGTTTGCAGGCAGGACAGCCCCGCTATCAGGCGGTCTATCCTAAATCCACCTTCTCATCGAATATGCGGGCGATCGTGCCAAGTGCGCCTTGGATGGATGGCAACAAAAAAGCCGCCGCCCAGAAAGTTGTCACTTACTTGCAATCCAATGAGGCGCAACAAATTCTCACGGAGTTAGGCTTGCGCCCTGGTACTCCAGGGGTGGCTTTAGGAACGAAGTTCACTGCGGATTTTGGGGTCGATCCGCAGGCTAAGTATGATTCCTATCGTCCGCCGCAGCCGCAAGTTGTGGAAGCGATGATCAAAAGTTGGCAGGAACAAGCGAAAAAGCCATCTTTGGTGGTGGTGGTAATTGATACTTCGGGATCGATGAAGGGGGCAAGAATTGCGGCGATGCAAAGTACATTGCAAGCCTATGTCAATAGCTTGACCACTAAAGATACGATCGCGATGATGGACTTTAATACGGTAATTAATCCGCCCGTTCTCATTGAAGGTACACCAGAGGGTAAAGCTAAGGGGCTGCAATATGTCGCTTCGCTCAAGGCATCAGGTCAGACTAGGCTTTACGATGCGACTTTGGCGGGACGGAATTGGTTGCAGCAAAACCTGCGGAAGGATGGCATTAATGCGGTGCTAGTGCTTACCGATGGTGCAGATTCGGGTTCATCAATCCAAATCGCACAATTGCATGCAGAATTGAAGAAGAGTGGCTTTGAAACCGAGCAACGGATTTCTGTCTTTACGATTGGTTATGGTGATGAGAAGGAGTTTAACCCTAAAGCCTTGCAGGATATTGCCCAGCAAAATGCAGGTTATTACACCAAGGGAGAACCTGAAACGATCGCCAGACTTCTAGCCGACATCCAAGTGGAATTTTAATGGATAATCCTCAAGTATGAAACTAGCCAATCCTCTGTATTATCCTCTTACCGTTGCTGCTGGCGGTGTTGTATTGGTTCTCACTGTGCGCTTTGCTAATTTTCCGATCGCTTTAGCAATGCCAATTTCGGCAGCGATCGCCACTTCGGGTGCGATCTTTCTCAAGCGCAATGAACCTGAATCTCTAGGAATTGGCGATCCTGAACTGGAATTAGAGATTGTGACGGTTAAGCAGCAGGCGATCGCGCTGACCCAACAGGCGCAGGTACTAAGGGTCGAATCGGGCAAACTGCTCGCCGAAGCCGATCAGATGGATTTATTAGTTGCCGTGCAGTATGCCTGTGATCGAGCTTCCGAATTTCCTAGCAAAATTGATTTGCTTGTTCAAAAGTTAAAGGGAGGGAATGCGCTGTTATCAGTTCAGGATTTGGAACAGCAGTTAATGCAGGTCAAGCAAAAGCTACGGAACAGCACAGGTATTGCAGCAACGCAATTACAGACCCTTGCCGCAGGTTTACAGCGCAACATCGATCTTGTGCGGGGCGGGGAAAGTGCTAGGCAAGCGCAGGTGGCGAGTTTAGCTACTTTAATTGTGGATGCGTCTGGAGTATTGCAAGCCTTACAGAATAAATTGCGGGTGGTTAACCTGACAGATTTGCAGCAAACTGCCGAACTGCGATCGCTGACCGATGAGTTAAGTTGTTTTCAAGAAAACGCAGAATTGTTACTAGCCAAGTAATACGTTAGGGGCGGCGCGAAGCGCTGACCCTAACAAATAAAATTCAAATAAGGAAATTCAATATGTCAACTACTTTGAGCCAGAAGAACCTTCAATTTATTCCCCTCAGTCCTGCCCAAAAGCAAAAGAATCTATTCATTTCCTTGGGAATTAGTATTTTTTCTGTAGCTCTGGCGATCGCGCCGATTCCTGGACTCAGCCAAAAGATCTTTATTGTCACAGGTACAGAATTACAAGAACCATTGCAAGCATTACAGGAAAAATTTAAACAGACCCATCCTAATATTCAATTAGAACTAAAATTTCAAGGTTCTCAAGATATTGTCAATCGCTATATCGACAATAAAAATGACTTTACGCCGACAGTTCTCATTCCTGCCAATGCCGAAAGCTTAAAAGAACTGCAAACGCGCTGGCAATCACAAAATGGTGGCGATGCTTTTTATGAACAGCCTAAAGCGATCGCCAAAACCATGCTAGTGGGTATCTCATGGTCGGAGCGTGGCAAAGTTCTATTTCCCAACGGACGTTTTGATTGGAATCGGATCGAACAGGCGATGCAGGCAGGCAATTGGCAGGCAATCGGCGGCAATCCTAGCTGGGGCAGCTTTGACTTTGTGACCACCGATCCCACGCGATCAAACAGTGGACAGCTTACTCTGGCACTATGGGCGCAGTCCAAACTTGGCACAAGCCCCACGGCAACCAATCTCAATAGTCCTAACATCTCGACTCTATTTGGGTTGGTGAAGCGATCGGTTTATCAGCCGCCATCATCAACCGACACTTTGCTGAAGGAATTTATTACTAGGGGTGAAAACGATGCGGATGTCGGCATTGTCTATGAAAGTGTAGTGTTATATCGCTGGCAGCAATCCGCCACTACCCAAGGCAAACCCTACCAAATCTATTACTTCAGTCCCACAATTGAAACCGTTTCAACGGCAGCGATCGCCAAGCGTAACATTGATAATAGCCAAGCCGAAGCAGCACGTAAATTCATCGATTTTCTAGCTCAACCCGAACAACAGGCAGTATTTGTCCAATACGGATTTCGCCCTGTTGCTAACAATCTTGATTTAAAAACAGTTCCCAACAGCCCTTGGAATCAAAATATCCCAGGCGCAGAAGTCAAGCCCAATGTCGATGCGATCGCCTCTCCTAATAATGAAATTCTGTCAGAAATCAAACGCTTATGGGAACGAGCTAATTAAAACAGTAAATCTCATATCATTATTATAAATACTCCCTTCCCACCAAAGAAATAGACATATAAAACCAAGAAATAGCTAGGCGGGGCTTCGCCCCGCCTAGCTATTTCTTGACTGGGAAGGGAGTAGCGATTATAAATAGCGATTTTCAAATGATCGATCGCCAGCCTAGTTTTGCCCGTGAAATAAGCCAGATCTTAGAAACTCGCCGTCGTGTAGTCAACACAATTCAAAAATCATGAACCCAAGATGGTGCCATTTTGAGCTTTTAAAACCATTACTGGGTTTAGTTTTTATAGCTGTTGCCATTTCAGAAATTGGTGACTACCTCTTTGTATAGGCAAGGCAAAGCTTCTAAGCATACCTTTAGCTAGATTCACACTTTGAAATACTTTGTTATATTTCTTTACATAAGAAAGTCACACATAGGACAAAGCAATGAGCAACAGTTATAGAGTCGATGAGCGCGGTGTTCTCAACAATTTCGCAGTTGAGCCTAAGATGTATGTTGAAGAAACCCAAAAGGCTGGCTTTACACCTTATGCTGAATTGTTGAATGGCAGATTGGCGATGATTGGTTTTGTGTCTTTACTTATCCTTGAATTTTCTACGGGGCATGGGTTGATTTGGTGGCTTGCTAACGTATAAGCACTGACCGTTCCCAATCAAAATGTTTGAGACAAAGTAAAAACGATTATTCGACCCTACCTTTTGGTAGGGTTTTTTATTTGCTATAGGAAAATGTAGTCACGCTTTCGAGAATTGGCATAATAACTGATCGCAGATTTGCTGTAAAGTTCTCGCTTCATCTTCTGAGATGTGGCTAGCAAAATACTCGGAAATCCCCTCCGCATAAACTATCCACATTTTTTGTTGCATTGCTAAACCTGATTCCGTTAAGACAGCATAAGTCCCCCGTCGATCATTGGGACAGGACTTGCGATAGAGAAAGCCTGCATTTTCAAGGCGATCAACAAGGCGGGTTAGATTGCTGCGACTTAATAGAACTTTTTCAGCTAGCTCACTCAGTCGCAAGGAGTAATCTGGAGCTTCTTTGAGTGTGAGCATTACGTCATACCATTCCAACGGCGGCAGCTCGGCTTGAGTGATTTTTTCGGCAATGCGATCAAGCAACTTGCTTCGGAAATAGCTGAAATATTAATCTGTGCCTCCCCATGTCCATGTTGGATTACCATCCTTTACACCCTTATTCAAAATCACAGGCATTAGTCCATTCGCATCACTCAGCCCTGTCATATCCAAAATCAAATAAACCTTGTCATTTACAAACCGCATCCGCAAATATGAATGCCCTTCAAACGGCTCACCATTATATTTAGTGATTCCAGCCGCCGCCTTACAGTTGTGATACTTGACCTGCAATTTTGCCACCCAAGTCACGCTAAACTCATCGCTTTTCTCAATCCGAAACTCTCTCGCAAACCAACCTAAAGAAGCCGATCCATCGGTAGTATAGCTACCCTCAGTATAGGGACGAGGTGTTTGTGTCAGACTGACTTCATTAGGACAAATTGGAGATTTCCCCCTCACATCCATCGCATAAACCCCAAGCGTGACATTGTTCGCCTCAGCAAAACTGGGATTTGTAAATATGGATAATTGGGCGATCGCAGCCCCCCCAATACCCAAACATATTTGCTTAAAAATTTGACTGAAAGCCTTAAACCTAAAATTTTTCATATAGTTTTTACTGCTACATTAACCCAGTCTATGCATTTTGAATCTACAAAACTTAGAAGGCAAAAAAGCTTTTGTAGTTCCCTCAGCCTTCAGGATTTAATTACTGCAATTTTCGATCACAAAGAATCAAAAAATTAAAAGTGTTGCTAAGCAACACTTTTAATTTTTTGTGATTTGGGTTTGAGCGCAAAGCGCTGCAAGCACGTAGCACCATGACCCATAATATTTAATAGATCTTAAAAAACGCTATATTGATCTGCCTAGGCTAAAAGCGACAACTAACCCATGACCACTTCCGTTTTATCCGACTTAAAAATTCGTTTCTCTAAGGCGATCGCATCAGCTTTTGGTGAAGAATATGACAACCACGATCCCGCCGTTGCGCCCTCTAAGGA
>Ga0315904_10005151_pt1 | contig 18265 bp, 18 predicted proteins | sample LakEriMetagenome_6_FD_203529 | JGI IMG/M metagenome (GOLD analysis project Ga0315904, IMG submission 203529) | Freshwater fungal communities from buoy surface, Lake Erie, Ohio, United States - Buoy 12 MA120 | ecosystem: Environmental > Aquatic > Freshwater > Lake | place: USA: Lake Erie, Ohio...
CGAGAAAACAGCCAAGCTCGGAGTGAAGAACAAGCGGCTTTCAGCCGGATGGGACGAAGACTACCTGCTCAAAGTCCTTGTCGGCTCATGACATATGGTGCAATCGCCCTGGCTCACCGACCAGCCCCGCGTGTGCGGTCAGCCTTTCATGACAGCTCCCTCCATGGTGCGGACGCCCTTGGGCAGGCTGCTCTTCCAGAGCTTCCGGGCGTCAAAGGGCTGCTGTCGCTTCATCACCCAGTAGATGGCCCGGCCGATCTTGGCGGCGACGAGGGCCACGGCCCGGGCCTTGCCCCGCTGCCGTGTCATCTTCTCCATGAATGCCTTCGCCTTCGGGCTGCTGCCGATCATCAACGCCGCCGCCTCGCTGAAGGCCCACTTGAGGTCGGCGTTGCCGATCTTCCGCCCCCCGCTGCCCTGCTTCTTGCCCGCCAACTCCTTGGCGCACGACACGAGCCGGGCGTAGGAGACGAACTGCCCGATGTTCTCGAAGCGGTTCACATCCCGGATCTCGTAGAGCATCACCAGCGACAGCACCTCGCCGACGCCGTTGATCGTCTGCAGCCGCCCCGACCACGAGGCTCGCCGGGTAGGGTGCCAGGACCCGCTTCAGGGGCTCGGGCTCGGCCCGCATGTTGCGGTGCAGGCCGACGTTGCCCTGGTCGTCGAGCACGCAGACGCACATCTTGCTCGCGTGGAGATCGATGCCTCAGTAAAATCGCTGCTTTCCACGACAAATCCTCATCATGGCCCTCCTGCTGGTGCGTGACGGATGAGCCTCGTTGCCGACAACGCTTCGGCACAAATGACGCCGCGCCTCGAGCTCGTCACGGGTTTATAGGACTCCGTCGCCTCCATGCAGGAGGCCATGATGAGCATCTACGCAAGGCAGCGGACTCGCTATAAAGTCGGTCCTGTTGGCAATCCCAAGATCGCGAGCCTCTGATCGCGATCGTTCGCCGGCACCCAAACTGATGACCAACAGGAATCCGCCTCCTCTGCTGCTTCGGCTCGCCCTATGGGCTGGCGCTGCCTACTTCTGCTGCATGGCAGTGGCTCACTTCTTTGGCCTGAAATATCCGCTGTTGTTCGTCTACTACGACGTTCCTTACCACGCGTACCAGGACAAGATCATCTCCTTTGCGGTTGTGGCATACATCTGCCTTTTCGCGAACGCAGCTTTGCATCGCAGCGCAGTCCCCGCTGCGCTTGCGGCACTTGGCGTAACCGTGCTCGGCCTGAGCGCCGTCAATGCTTCCGATGCACTCAGAATGGTGCTGGATGGTCGCTCAACGCTCGCCTATTGGATGCAGACGGGCCTTATCGCCGTATATTTCGTCTTGCTGGTTGCTCTGTATGCGGCGGGCGAGCGGGTGTCGCAAAGCGGTTAGGAAGCGTGCAGGAAAGGGAGTCGCTGTTGACCCGGACCGCGGACAGATTCCGCTGAAGACCCACTGCTCAAACGATTGATGCGGACCAGAGGCGTCCGTGGTCGTTGGCAAGCCTCTACCCCGGTCGCAGTCAACAGCCGAACCAAGCAGCGGTCGCGCCGACCGCCGCCGCAGCCAGGATTACCAGCGGCGTCGGCAGCCAGCGGAACGACAGGGCCAGGCCGCTGGCGGCCGCGACGGCAATGGCGAGCAGATCGGGGCCGCCCGCCGGCAGGAAAGCGGTGCGGGCCATCGATATGGCCAGCATGACGATGGCCGCCACGACAGCGGCGCCGACTCCCTCCATGGCGCGGGCCAGGAAGGATCCTGGCGCGATGCGCCGCACGGCCGGGGCGACGGCCAGGATGAGCGCGAACGACGGCAGGAAGGCGAATGCCGTGGCGACAGCCGCGCCCTCGAAGCCCGCGGCGGTGGGCGAGGTCCCCGCACGCCAACCCGCCAGAAAGGCGATGAACGTGACCACGAGGATCAGCGGTCCCGGTGTCGCCTCGCCCATCGCCAGCGCATCGAGCCGCTCCTCGGGCATGAGCCAGCCGCGGCCGACGGCCTCGTCGAGAGCCCAGGGCACCATGGCATAGGCTCCGCCCAACGAGAGCAGCGTCGTCTCGGTGAACAGCGTCGCGATCGCGGGCCCCCGGCCGCCCGCCAGGCCGAGGTGCGCGACGGCGGCGTAGCCGAGTGCCCAGATCAGGGTAGCCACGGCGGCCACGAGAGCCGCGTGCCGCGGCAGCGAGCGGCCTGTTGGCCGGTCGCCCGGCACCGGTCCATGCACTGCGGATCCTCGGGTTCTGCGCGGTAGCAAAACGCAGCCCGCTGCAGCCGCCCCGGCGACGACGAGCGGAAACGGCACGCCGCCCGCCAGGGCCGCGCCCGCGGCGACGGCGATCGCAACCGCCGCGGCCGAGCGGATCGACTTGCGGCCGATCCGCCACGCGGCCAGCGCGACCAGCGCTACGGCGGCTGGCCGGGTGCCGGCAAACGCGGCCACGACGAGCGGCAGCGAGCGGCCGGCGGCGTGCAGCCAGGCGAGGCATGCCACGAGCACCGCGCCCGGCAGCACGAACAGGGTGCCGGACACGAGGCCGCCGACGATCCCATGCAGCCGCCAGCCCGCGTAGGTCGCCAGTTGCTGGGCCTCCGGGCCGGGCAGGAGCATGCAGACCCGGAGCGCGGCGAGATACTCGTCCTCCGCAAGCCACTTCCTGCGCTCGACGAGTTCGCGGTGCAGCAATGCCGCCTGGCCGGCCGGCCCGCCGAACCCCGTGGCGCCGATGAGCAGCCATGTCGGCCACGTCGCCGCGATGGTCGGCGTCGGGGCGGTGGCGGTCGTAGTCTCCGGCGCGGCGGTCATGGCGGCTCGTCCCGAAACCGGTTCGGGTCGATGCCGAGTTTCCGCATCCGGGCCCGCAGGGTGTGTGGATTGATGTCGAGCAGGGCGGCGGCGCCGCGGCGGCCCTCGATGCGGCCGCGGGTGGCGGTCAGCGCCCGTTCGATGTGCTGCTGCATCGCCTGTGCGAGGGGCACGATATCGCCCGCGGCCGCCGGCGGTGCGGCGTGCTGGGCCGCCGGTTCCTCCGGCACCACCTCGTAGAGCGTGGCGTCGGATAGCGGCATCCGCGGAACCGGCTGGGCCTGTCGCCCCAGGCCGAGCGCCGTCGCGACGTCGAGCCGTCGGCCGCCCCCGAGAATTGCAGCCCGGTCGATGACGGCTCCGAGCTCGCGGATGTTGCCCGGCCAGTCGTAGCCGGCGAGAAGTTCGAGGTCGGCCGCGGACGGCTCGACCGCTGGCAGCCCGAAGCGGGTTGCGGCCCGCTGGGCGAAATGCCGCACGAGCGCAGGGATGTCCTCGAGCCGCTCCCGGAGCGTGGGCAGCAGGATCGGAAAGATGTTGATGCGATACCAGAGGTCCTCGCGAAACGTCTTCTGCTGGACCATCGCACCGAGGTCGCGATGGGTGGCGGCCACGATCCGCACGTCCACGTGGAGCGGCACCTTGCCGCCGACCCGCTCGATCTGGTGATCCTGAAGCACCCGCAGCAGCCGGACCTGGGCGGGAAGCGGCAACTCGCCGATCTCGTCGAGGAAGAGCGTCCCGCGGTCGGCCCGCTCGAACCAACCGTGGTGCTGCTCCGCAGCCCCGGTGAAGCTCCCCTTTTCGTGGCCAAACAACTGCGAATCGACGAGTTCCGGCGGAATGGCGCCGCAATTGACGCGAATGAAGGGGCCGTCGGCCCGTTTGGACCGCGTGTGGATCGCCCGTGACACCACTTCCTTGCCCGTGCCCGTCTCGCCGAGGATCAGCACCGGCACGTCGGACTGGGCGACGAGTTCCACACGCTCCATCACGTGCCGCAGCCCGGTCTGGCCGCCGACGACTTCCTCGTTGACGTCCTGCTTGCCGAGGCGAGTGAGGAGCGTTTGCCGGTCGGCTTCCGCCGCCTCGCGCAGCGACTTCAATTCGTGGAACCGGCCGTCGTTCTCGACGGCCACCGTGAGCGGCTCGAGCAGTTGGCCGAAGGTGGCTCGATGGCTGGCGGTGAAACCCATGCCCGGCTGGGCCACCACCACCAGCATTCCCGTCGCCTCACCCGCCGCGCGAAGCGGTCCGGCGAGCACGTCGCCCACGACGCCGGCCGGCAGGGCCGCCCGCAGCCATTCATGGTCATCGGTCGCGGCGAGTGACAGCGTCTCTCCGTCCTTGAGCCAGCGGAGAAACTTCCGCCACGCGTCCGCAGGCAGTTCGGCCGTGCGTGGGGCCACGCGAAAGCCTTCTTGGGCAACGCCCACCGCAAGCGTCTCGATCGTGCGACTGCCGGCATCACCGCGGAGTACGAGCACGCCGCGCAGGGGCAGGGCCGCCGAAACGGCCGCTGTGATCGCCTGCATCGACTGCTCGAGTTCGATGTGCCGGCAGGCTTCCCGCCAGACCGCCGACAACAAATCACGAGCTGCACGCTCCACGCAAACACCTTGATTGATGCAAAGCCGTCTTATTTCACGGGACGCAAGCATATTCGACGGGCTGCTTTCCATCGAATATCACGGGAGATCCGTCGCGTGCAGCTATCACGGGAACTCTAGGGGACTGGAGGCATCCGCACTGGCCTCCGCATGCAAATACCGGTCCGGCACGCAACTTGCGATCGGTGACTGGGGCGATTTCGAGGGCCGAGCCCCGCTGGCGGTCAGCTGGGGCAACGTGTCAGCCCGATGGCCAAAGGCCCGGGCAGGCCTCGGCCGCGCACAGCAAGGAGATTCGGATGCACGCCCGCAGGTTGTCGCTTTGGACCATGTCGCTGACGGCGATCGCGCTCGGCAGTGCCGGCTGCCGGCAGTCCGGCCCGGCACCGGACGCGGATACCGCAGCCGCGCGGAAGCCGCTCGAAATACTCAATGTGTCCTATGATCCGACCCGCGAACTGTACCGGGATATCAATGCCGCGTTCGCGAAGCGGTATGAGGCGGAGCACGGCCGCCCGGTGTCGATCAAGCAATCGCATGCCGCATCGGGCAGTCAGGCCCGGGCCGTGATCGACGGCCTTGAAGCGGATGTGGTGACGCTCGCCGTTTGGCCCGATGTCGAAGCCGTAGCGAAGACGGGACTCGTCCGTACCGATTGGCAGAAGCGGTTCGAAAACGATTCCGTGCCCTACCACTCGGTGGTCGTGTTCGTCGTCCGCAAGGGCAACCCCAAAGGCATCAAGGACTGGCCAGACCTGGCCAAGGGGGAGATCTCGATCGTCACACCCAACCCCAAGACCTCGGGCAACGGAAAGTACAGCTTTCTCGCGGCCTGGGGGGCGGTGCTCGCGGGGGGCGGCAGTGCGGACGACGCCAAGGCCTTCGTGACCGAGCTCTACAAGCGCACGCCCGTGCTCGATACCGGCGCCCGCGCCGCCACGGCCACGTTCTCCCAGAAAGGAATTGGTGACGTGCATCTGACCTTCGAGAACGAGGCCCACCTGGAGGTCGTCGAGTCCAAGGGGTCACTGGAGATCGTCTATCCCCGGCGCTCGATCCGCGTCGACCCGCCCGTGGCGGTCGTCGATGCCAACGTCGACAGGAAGGGCACGCGGCATGTCGCCGAGGCTTATCTGGGGTTTCTCTACACGCCCGAGGGGCGGGCGATCGTGGCCAAGCACCACTATCGACCCTGGGGGTCCGCTCCGCCGCCGCCGGCCGATGCCGCGACGTGGCCCGCCATCGAGACGTTCGACATCACGGCCGTCGGCGGCTGGGAGGCTGTGATGAAGACGTTCTTTGGCGAAGGGGGCGTGTTCGATTCGATCTATCTGCCGGAAGCGGGAAGGTGACACCGTCTCCCACCGCTGCCCGATGAACGCTCCAAATCGCCCCATGATCGCCTTTGCCGCCTCGCCGCCCAGCCGTCCGCGCGTGGCCGGAAGCCATCCGGCCGGCCACCGCCGGCGCCGCGGGCCTGCGGTGCTTCCCGGCTTCGGCATGACGGCCGCCATCACCGCGCTGGTGATGACGGCGCTGGTGCTCTTGCCGCTGGCGGTTTTGGTTCTCCGCGCGGCATCGCTCGGGCCGCAGGGCTTCGTCGCCGCCGCATGGACGCCGCGGGCCCGTGCCGCCTACGGCGTGTCGCTCGGTGCAGCGGTGCTCGCGGCCACGGTCAGCGCCGTCCTCGGCCTCGTCGTCGCCTGGGTGCTGGCGCGGATCGATTTTCCGGGGCGCCGTGTGCTCGACGCGCTCGTCGACGTGCCGCTGGCGCTGCCCACGGCCGTGGCCGGGCTCGTCTATTCGGCCCTGTACGTCGAGAAGGGGTGGCTCGGCCATTGGCTCGTGCCGCTCGGCATCCAGGGGGCCTATTCGTATCTCGGGATCGTGCTCGTGCTCGTGTTCGTCAGCCTGCCATTCGCGATCCGCGTCGTGCAGCCTGTCATCGAGAGCCTCGATCGGGACACCGAAGAAGCGGCGCGGGTCCTCGGCGCCTCGCGGGCCCAGACATTCTTCCGGGTCGTGCTGCCCGGGATCCTGCCGGCCGTCGTGACGGGCTTCGCACTCGCGCTCGCCCGGGCCCTCGGCGAATACGGCTCCGTCGTTTTCATCTCGGGCAACATGCCGTTCAAGACGGAGATCGCTCCCGTGTTGATCGTGTCCCGGCTCGAGGAGTTCGCCTACGCGGAGGCGACGACCATCGCCGTCGTGCTGCTCGCGATGTCGCTCACGCTCTTGATCGTCGTCAACGCGCTCCAGCAGCGGCTCGCCCGCAACGCCCAGTAGGACGCCGCGCATGTCCGCACCACGCACCGCATCGACACTCGCCTCCCCGGCCGTGAGCGCGGCGCTCGTCGCCGCGGCCTTCGGCATCGTCGGCCTGCTGATCGTCGTTCCGCTCGTGAGCGTGTTTTTCGAGGCGTTCGCGGGCGGGGTCGCGGCCTGGTGGACCGCCCTGGCCCACGACCCCGACACACGACATGCGATCTGGCTCTCGCTCACCGTGGCGCCCGTGGCCGTGGCGATCAACACCGTGTTCGGCGTGGCGGCGGCGTGGCTCGTGGCCCGGTTCCGCTTTCCCGGCCGGTCGCTCCTCATCTCCCTGTTCGACGTGCCGTTCTCCGTGTCGCCCGTCGTGGCCGGCCTCGCGCTCGTGCTCATCTTCGGCCGCCAGGGCCTGTTGGGGCCCACGCTCGCCTGGCTCGACTGGAAGGTCATCTTCTCCTGGCCGGGGCTCGTGCTCGCGACCACGTTCGTCACCCTGCCCCTGGTCGTCCGCGAGCTGATCCCGGTGATGGAGGCGATCGGGCCGGAGGAGGAGATGGCCGCGGTGAGCCTGGGCGCGAGCGGCTGGCAGGTGTTTTGGCGGGTCACGCTGCCGAACATTCGCTGGGCGCTGCTGCACGGCATCGTGCTGGCCAACGCCCGGGCGATGGGCGAGTTCGGCGCCGTGTACGTCGTCAGCGGGCACATCGCCGGAGCCACCGACACGATGCCGCTCCGGGTCGAGAAGCTGTTTCAGGAATACCGCACGCCCGCCTCGATGGCCGTGGCCAGCGTGCTGGCGGGCCTGGCTCTCGTCACGCTCGTCGCCAAGTTCGTGATCGAGCGGCGGCTGGAGGCGGAGTCCCGCGACCTGGAAGCCGCCCGCTCGACCGCCGAGACTCCGGCCTGACCATCGTCCTGCAGCCCTGACCACAGCCCTTGGAGGGGACCATGAGCATCCACGTTCGCGACATCTCGAAATCGTTCGGCGCGTTCAAGGCTCTCGACCGCGTGTCGCTCGACGTGCCCGACGGCACGCTCCTGGCCCTGCTCGGCCCGTCGGGTTCGGGCAAGACCACGCTCCTGCGGATCATCGCCGGCCTCGAGCATGCCGACGAGGGCGTGATCGTCGAGGACGGCGAGGACATCACCGAGCGGCACGCCCGGCAGCGGGAAGTGGGCTTCGTGTTCCAGCACTACGCGCTGTTCCGGCACATGAGCGTGTTCGAGAACATCGCCTTCGGCCTGCGGGTGCGGAAGGTGCCGACCGCCGACGTGCGGTCCCGGGTCGAGGAACTGCTGCACCTGGTGCGGCTCGAAGGGCTCGGCGGCCGCAAGCCGGCGCAGCTGTCCGGCGGCCAGCGGCAGCGGGTGGCCCTGGCCCGGGCCCTCGCCATCCGGCCCAAGATCCTCCTCCTCGACGAACCGTTCGGAGCTCTCGACGCCAAAGTGCGGGTGGAACTCAGGCAGTGGCTGCGGCGACTCCACGACGAGATCGGCATGACGAGCGTGTTCGTGACGCACGACCAGGAGGAGGCCTTCGAACTGGCGGACGAGGTGGTGGTGATGAACCACGGAAAAATCGAGCAGCAGGGCACGCCCGACGCCGTGTTCGATCAGCCGGCGACGCCGTTCGTGATGGACTTCCTCGGCAACGTGAACGTGTTTCACGGCCGCGTCGAGAGCGGCCGGGCCTTCTGGCACGGGATCCCCATCGACTATCCCGACTACCCGCACGCCCAGGCCCGCGACGCCCGCGTCTATCTGCGGCCCCATGAACTGGAAATCTCCCCCTTGTCGGGCAACGGGCAGGCCGTGGCCGGCAACGGCCGGGCCACCCCGAGCCTGCCCGCAAGCGTGCTGCGGGTGACGCGAAACGGGGCGATCACACGCGTTGCATGCCGGCCACACGGCTCGGACGCCGAGCTCCAGGTCGACGTCCCCACGGAAGTGGCACGAGGTTTGCAGATGGATCTTGTGCCGGGGGCACACGTGGCGATCACGCCGCGAAAGGCCCGCGTGTTCCTCCCGGGTCCCGAATACGTCATCTGATTGACCCGTCACGGAGGACGGTCGCCGTCATGAACCCGCAGGACCGAGAACCGACACAGCGAAACGATCCCCACGACGACGAACTCCGGACGGGCCGCACGGACGCGGCGCTCCGCCGGATCGGCGACGCGCTGCACGGCCTCAAGTACGGATCCGTGCTCGCGATCGTCCAGGACGGCGTCGTCGTGCAGATCGAGCGGACCGAGAAAACCCGTTTCGGAAAGTAAGCCCCAGCCCCGAGTCCCGAACAACCCGACACCCCGACGCGACTGACCGGAGGCACCGGAGGCACGCGACGGCTCGACAGGAGCCCTCGACATGTCCTCTGCCGCCTTCGCCATGCCCGATGACAGCCGCCAGCGTGTGTCTTTGCGACGCCGCGCGACGACCGCGGCCACGACCACGTCGGCGGCTGCCGACGAGGCCCTGCAGCACGTGCTCGACCGTCGGCTCCGCAAGCGCGAGGGTCGCCTGCCGCCGCCGAGTCGGCAGGCGGCGGTTCGTGGCGGATCGGCGGCGGTCGCACCCTCCGGCAACCGCGTGGGGTCCCCGCAGTGGCTGCTGCGGGCGGGCGTGCTGGGCTTCGTGGCGGTGGTGCTGGGCGTCGCTTTGTTCACCTTGGCAGGGCGAGGGGCAACCAGCCACACCGTCGCCGGGCGTGTGCTCCTGGGAAAGACCCCGCTTCGGAATACCGCGATCTCCTTCCATTCCGCGAGCGGTGCGGCGCACGAGCAGGTGTCGCTCACGACGGCCGCCGATGGAAGCTTCCGGATCGAAGCCGACCGGCCGCTGCCGGCCGGCCTGTATGCCGTCGTCGTGGACGGGGCCGGCGCCGGCAGCGCCGCCGTCGTGCCTGCACTCTACCGCGATCCTGGCACCACCCCCTTGCGGGTTCTCGTCACGGAAAACCTCACAGGACTGCAACTCCTGGTGCGTCGCTAGCCGACGCCCCGCCGCGCTCCAGAGCACTCGTACGTCATTCGTGTTCGTCGTTTTTGACTTCAATACCGAGGAGAGAAAGATGCTTCGATTTCGCGCCCGTTCTTCCGCTCGCGGCCGACCGGCCTTCACGCTCGTCGAGCTGCTGGTCGTAATTGCGATCATCGGCACGCTCGTCGGCCTGCTGTTGCCGGCCGTGCAAACCGCCCGTGAGGCGGCACGCCGCAGCGCGTGCAGCAACAACATTCGGCAGCTTGCGCTGGCGGTCCACAACTTCGCCGATGCCACGCAGGGCACCCTGCCGAACAGCGCCCGGCCGGGCACGGTGCGGATTTCGTGGGTCACCCGGATCCTGCCCTACATTGAACAGCAGGCCCTGTATGACAAGTTCGACCTGGCGTCGAACTGGGGGTCGGGGACGGCCAACACGGCCGCCGGTTTCACGATCCCCAACTCCGTCCTGGCCCACACGCGGATCAAGTCGGTCGAGTGCGGTTCGGCGCCCAGTCCCGAGAGCCACTACGACGCCGATCCGCAGACGAACACCCAGCCGTTCCCGTTTCCGACGACCGCGACGCGGGCCGTCGTCAACGCGGCCGGCACCGGTTTCTCCACGAACGGCCTGTTCTGCGCCCCGACCGACTATTCGCCGACCGTGTACGTCGATGCCGCCCTGCAGAATCCCACCCCCGCCACGCCGAACGACAATCTCGCCGACGTGGCGGCTTCCACCGCGCCGGCGGCAGGAGGAAACACGGTCGCCAGCCGGGGTGACGGCCTGATGAGCAAAGACTACGGCGACGGCTTCAAGCCGAGCCTGAAGGATGCCGTCGACGGCCTGTCGAACACGGTCCTGCTCGCGGAGAGTGCCGGCCGGCCGATCGTGTACCGCGGCCGGTCGCGGGCTGACGATCCGTCCGGACAATTCCCGACCCGGCGGGTGAACGCCGGCGGCTGGGTGCGTCCGGCATCGGATCTGTCGATCGATGGATCGTCGGCGAATGGCGCGACGTTTCGGTCGTCGCCGACGAGGGTCATCAACGCCACCAACGGAGAGAGCGTCGAGACGGCTCCTTTCCAGTCCGGCTACTACGGGACGGACGGTGGCGGCGAGGTCTACGCCTTCCACCCGGCGGGGGCGAACATCGCGTTCGGCGACGCCAGCGTGAAGCTGCTGACGTCGGACATCTCGATCCGGCTCTTCGCCTCGCTCGTGACCCGTGCCGGTGGCGAGGTGATCACGGGCGACAAGGGGAAATACTGAAGCCGGGCGGCCGGGGCCATTCGGCCGCGGCGAGACGCGGATTCCCAAGCGTTCATGACCGGGCCGCGATGCCACATGGCATCGCGGCCCGGCTCTTTGCGCGGCCCAGGAAAGCTGCGGGGCATGCATTGGCCGGAACGAACGCGGCGGAGTGCACGATCGCGCCGAAAGTGCCGATTGTAGGGATGGTGGCGACACCCGCCTGCCCGACGACGGGATGGCGTGACGGCAAGCAGCGATGTCTGACCGGACCACCGGAGGACGACCGACAGCGAAGGGGACGACCCCGTGGTGCGATCGTGTTTCCGGGCCGCCGTGATCCTGATCCTGGCGGCGTGCAGCGGAGCCGGCAGCGGGACTGACCGGGCCGCAGCGGCGGATAACGGCCTGCAATTCCCGGCCGACGCTCCGCTCTTGGCCGCCGCCGAGCCGGCGGCGGTGGTCGAGCTCCCCGCACCGCGGCCCGACCTGCCGCCAGGCGTGGCCGGCGAGCTGGAACGGCTGCAACGGCAGATCGACGAACTGCAGGCCGCGCGGCAGACGTCCGCGGCCGCGGCACCGGCCGACAAGGGGAAGCAGAAAGAGAAGGGCAAGGCCGCCAAGACGCCGGAGGACCGGCTGGCGGCCTTGGAAAAGGGGCTCGGCAAGCTCGTCTCCGCCGCCGACAGAAAGAAGGCCGACGACGCCAAGAAGCCGTCGCTCGTGATCTCGGGGCAGATGCAGGCCGACCAGGTTTACTTCGGCCAGGGACCCGTCAGCCGGGAGAGCGTGGGCGACCTGCAGGACGGCGCCCAGTTCCGCCGCCTCCGGATCGGGGCCCGCGGCACGAGTTTCGAGGTCCTCGAATACTCGCTGGGCGTCGATTTCGCGCTCGCCAACCAGCCCAGCTATCTCGACAACTACCTGGAGTGGAAGCAGCTGCCGTGGCTGCAGAACATTCGCGCCGGCCACTACTTCGAGCCCTTCTCGCTCGAGCGGGTCACGCAGAACCGCAACAACACGTTCATGGAGCGGTCGCTCGTCGACACCTTCGCCCCCGCGCGAAACATGGGCGTGATGACCTATGGCAACACGGAGAGCGAACTGGCGACCTGGGCCATCGGCACGTTTCGCACCAACAGCGACAATACCGGCAACGACTCCTTCGACAGCGGCCAGGCGCTGACCATGCGGGGCACCTGGCTGCCCTGGTGGGACGAGCCGAGCGACGGCCGGTTCTACATGCACCTCGGGGCAGGCTACAGCTATCGGGCCACCGCGCAGAACCAGGTCCGCTTCCGGAACACTCCGGAAATCCGCAAGCAGCAACCAGCCAGCGTGGTCGGGCCGGTGGGCCCGCCCTCGCCCAGCAATTACATCAACGGCGCACCGGGCCCGTTCGCCCCGATCTTCGTCGACACCGGGAACATCCCCGCCCGCAACTTCCAGCTCTTCGACCCCGAGTTCGCCCTCATCCTCGGCCCGCTCTCCCTGCAGTCGGAATACGCCTTCGCCTTCGTCGACCAGATCGGCGGCCCGCCGCTGTTCTTCAACGGCTACATGGCCCAGATCAGCTGGTTCCTCACCGGCGAGCATCGCCCCTACGACCGCAAGCAGGGCATCCACAAGCGGGTCGAGCCGTTCGAGGATTTCTTCCGCGTCCGCACGAAGTCGCAGGGTGTCCAGACCGGTCTCGGGGCCTGGGAGATCGCCGCCCGGTTCTCGAACATCGTTCTCAACGACCACAACATCCGTGGCAACAACCTGACCGACTTCACGGTGGGCCTGAACTGGTACCTGAATCCTTACACGCGGTGGAAGTTCAACTACATCCGCGCCTTCCTCGAAGACGAGCGCCGCGGCAACAGCCTCACCGACGCCTACGGCATCCGCATCGACTTCGATTTCTGACCCGACAGCACGGAGGGCCACCCCGGCCGCAATCCATGGTTTTCGCACGCCGCACGCTGCCGCTGGTCATCGTGGCCTCCGCCCTGGGCCTGGGTGCCCCCAGCGTCCCGGCGGACACCGGCGGCGGGGGAAAGAACGCAGCCGCCCGGGAGGAGGCGGCGGCCGCGCAGCGCGGCGACGCCAAGGTGAAGCCGCCGACAAAGCCAGCGGAGAAGTCGGAAGAGGAGCGGCCGGCCTGCATGCACTGCGGCGCGACCTGCGGCCTCGTGGCGGTGTGCGTCTGCAAGCCGGGCACCAAGAAGATCCCGAAGACCGAGTACGAGGCGAAGTCTGATCCGCTCTGCGTGCCCTGCTGCGGCGGCCCGCCCTGGCCCTGGGGCGGACATCGTCGACCCGCCGGCTGCACCAGCTGTGAGGCAGAGTGCCACGACGCCTGGGTTCGCCAGCGGAAGAAGCTCGTCGTGGAAAAAAAGGATGAGGAGCAGCCGACGATCGAGCGGCAGGTCGCCTGGGTGTGCCGCGGGTGCGCTCATGAGGCTCCCGTGAGCTGCACGGGCGGCGCCATCGCCGCCCCGCGGCGGCCCGGTTGGTGGCCGAGTTGGCTGCCGCACCCGTGAGCGTGGGGTCATCGACAGGCCCAGTTTTGTACGAGAACCCGCGGCATCGTGCCGCGGTTCACGGGGCGGGCCGCCGCCCGCTGGTCTCAACACGGCCCTCCGGGCCTGGCGCGCACCCAACAAGCCCCGGCGGAAGCCGGGGAGGATGGTTCACGCGAACCTGCGGCATCGTGCCGCAGTTCGCTTGGCGGGCCGCCGCCCGCTCACAGTCGACCCGGCCCTCCGGGCCTGGAGTTCCCACAAAAAGCCCCCGGCGGAAGCCGGGGGACTCCGGGTGGCATGCCTTCCCGCGTGCCATGCGCTGCGGGTGCGAACCGGAAAATCACGTGCCGTCGTGCGGTATGGACGGCGGGGTGGTGTTCGCGCCCGGTGTCCCCGGGCTCCCGCCCGGGCTTCTTGGAACGGTGACGAGACCGCTTCCCCGTCTTCCGAGCGGCCAATCCTTCCGGCACGCAGCGGCCGCAGGCCACGCAGCCACCGCCCCGCGGCGGCTGCGGTCTCCCGGAAGTGCGACCGCCCGGCTGGTCGCACTTCGGCTGCGACCACGCCGGGCCAAGCCCGCCGGGGCCATGGATGGCCCGGCAGACGCTATTTATTGACGAGGAAGTGGCAGATGTCGCCGTCGCGCATCGCGTATTCCTTGCCCTCGACGCGAAGCTTGCCGGCGGCACGAATCTCCTTCTCGCTCTTGTAGTGCTCCAGATCCTCGAGCGAGTAGATCTCCGCGCGAATGAAACCCTTCTCGAAGTCGGTGTGGATCACGCCGGCGGCCTGCGGGGCGAGCGCGCCCACGGGCACCGTCCACGCCCGCACCTCCTTTTCGCCGGCCGTGAAGTAACTCTGCAGGCCGAGCGTCTTGTAGGCGGCCCGCGCCAGCACCGCCAGCGCCGGCTCCGTCAGCCCGGCGCCTGCGAGCATCTCCGCCCGGTCGGCCTCGTCGAGCTCCGCGATCTCGGCCTCCAATTTCGCGCACACCGGCACCACCTCGGCGCCCGACTTCGCCGCCGCCGCCCGCACGGCCTGGACGAGCGGCCCCTGGCCCGCGACGTCGCCCTCGTCCACGTTCGCCACGTAGAGGATCGGCTTCGCCGTCAGCAGGCCGAGCTCCTGCACCGCCTTCCGCTCCGCCTCGTCGAGGGCGAGCGTCCGCAGCGGCTTCTGCTCGCCCAGCCAGGCGAGGCACTTCTTCATCACCTCGACCTTGAGCTTCGCCTCCTTGTCGGCGCTCTTCGCGGCCCGCTCGGCCTTCGGCAGCAGGTTCTCCAGGTGCTGGATGTCGGCGAGCATCAGCTCCAGCTCGATGGTCTCCATGTCCGACAGGGGGTCGACCTTACCGGCCACGTGGATCACGTCTGGATCGTCGAAGCAGCGGACCACCTGGAGGATCGCGTCCACCTCGCGGATGTGAGAGAGGAACTTGTTGCCCAGGCCCTGGCCCTCGCTCGCCCCCTTCACGATCCCGGCGATGTCCACGAGCTTGAGGGCGGCGGGGATCACCTTCTGCGGCGGGATGAACTTCGTGATCCGGTCGAGCCGACCGTCGGGCACGCTCACCATGCCCTCGTTGGGCTCGATCGTGCAGAACGGATAGTTGGCGCTCTGCGCCGCCTTCGACTGGGTGAGCGCGTTGAAAAGGGTGCTCTTGCCGACGTTCGGCAGCCCGACGATGCCTGCTTCCATGAGTGCGACGATGGCTCCACGATTTCCGGTGATCGATCGGCCATAATCATGCCCGATATGGCGTCATCGTCACAGACCCTGTCGCGATCCTTCTTCGACCGGCCGGCGGATCGGGTGGCGCGGGAACTGCTTGGCGCGATGCTCGTCGTCCGCCGGGCCGATGGTCGGACCACCCGGCACGTCGTCCACGAGACGGAGGCCTACCTGGGGGCCCACGACCTGGCCTGCCACGGGTCGAAGGGCCTGACGCCGCGCACCGCCGTGATGTTCGGGCCGGCCGGCCGGTGGTACGTCTACCTCTGCTACGGCATGCATTGGATGCTGAATGTCGTGACCGGCGCCGAGGGTGTGCCGGCGGCGGTGTTGATCCGCGGTGCCGGGGAGTTTACGGGGCCGGGCCGGGTGACGAAGGGCCTGGGCATCGACCGCGGCTTCGACGGGCGGCCGGCGGCCCGGGCAGCGGGACTGTGGCTCGAGACCGGGATCGACGTTCCGCGGCGGCTCATCGAGCGGACGCCGCGGATCGGCGTCGGTTATGCTGGCGCATGGGCGATGAAGCCGCTGCGATTCGTCGTCGATCCCGCTGACGTCCCTACAATCCTTTCGTCCGGCTATCGTCCCTCACGGAGAAGCACACGATGAACCGCCGGTTCGCCTGCCTGGTCCTCGGAGCCCTCGCCATCATGTCGTCCGCCGCCGCCGATCCGCCCCGACTCGCCAAGGCGACGTTCGCCGGCGGTTGCTTCTGGTGCACCGAGGCGGTGTATGCCGAGCTCAAAGGCGTGAAGAGCGTGACCAGCGGATACATCGGCGGCAAGGTGCCGAACCCGACGTACAAGGACGTGTGCACCGGCCTCACCGGCCATGCCGAGGCGATCGAGATCGAGTACGACCCGGCGGTGGTGTCGTTCGAGAAGCTGCTCGAGGTGTTCTTCGCGACGCACGATCCGACGACCCTCAACCGCCAGGGTGCCGACGTGGGCACGCAGTATCGGTCGGGCGTCTACTATCACGACGACGAGCAGAAGCGGATCGCGGAGCAGGTGATCGCGAAGCTCGACGGGGCGAAAGTCTTTCCGGGGAAGATCGTGACGGAGGTCACAAAGGCCTCGATCTTCTATCCGGCGGAGGGCTACCACCAGGACTACTTCGCGAAGAACCCCGGCGACCGCTACTGCAACGCCGTGGCCGCCCCGAAGGTGGCGAAGGTGCGCAAGGTCTTCAAGGACCTTGTGAAGCAAGGCGACTAGAGCGGATCTGACTTTGGTGTAGCACTGGCTTCGGGGGCGGCAACGGTCGCCGCTGCGCGGTCTTGCAGATTCTCGCTGTGGCCGCGGCGGCCACACGCTCGTCGAGCGTTCGCCGCCGCCCTCGCCTCCCTCTCCCAATGTGTCCGGGCAACGCTACACGGAGGCCAGAACCGCTCGCGGCCATGGCACGCGACTCCGTATCGCCTGTGCCGAAGCAGCCGCTGGTCGGGTTTGCCATGCCCCGTCGTCGGACGTTCGCCTCGGCTCTCTGAATGTCCGCTGCGCTTCGCCGGCCACCGATCCGCCGCAGGCGGATTGAACGTGGCCGCGATTGCTCCCGGAGCCCGGCTCCCCTGCGCACTGGCAACCCCCTCCCTTGCCCTGGTTCAGGCGGAGCGGTTTCCGGCGGATCGAGGCGAATTCCCTCAGGTTGCGCCGGCGCCGAGCATATCGGACACGACTTCACAGCATGCTGGCTCAAACCCAGCCCTGCTCTTCGTGCGGATAGGCGAGATCCCGTCCCACCACCTTGGAGAGTACAAGCCGTAGACCTCAGCCAGCGGCAATCCGGCATGACACCCACCGCTTTTTGCGACGGTCCTTTCCGCTTCTTTATTCTTCTCCCGTGAGGAATCGCGGATGCACGTCCACGTGTCCCATCCGGACGGGAAACCAATTTCTGGTTGACTCCTGACGTAGAACTCGCGACGCAGACGGGCCTGGCCGCCGAATCCTGCTTCACGTTGTTGACGAGCGTGCTGACTGGATACGCCGTCATCTCGTCTGGATGAAACGGCCGCGGCAGTTTCGACAACTTTGTCACATCCCGCTCCGCGGGACTCAGCCAGACGCCAAAGCTCTCGGGCGGGATCACGACGGGCATTCTTTCGTGAATGGCCATCATCGGCTCGTTCGCTTCGCAGGTCAGGATCGTGCAGGACTCGATTGGCTCGCCTTGTTTGGCCCAGCGATCCCTCAGGGCAGCGATGCCGAACGTCTCCGCGATGATTTCAGCCCGGGACTTGAGCGTGTATCGGCCGCACATAGGAGAAGTCTGCCGGGGCCGCTCGTCATTTGGAGGCCAGATCGGGAGAATCATCGGCGGCCCCCAACACCCCAGGTTTCATCCCAGAGGCCCAAACGATGATCGCGACCAAACTTCCATTGCTACTGGCCGTGCTTCTCATGCAGGTGGTCGCCGAAAAAGCCCTCGTGCCGCTTCTGGACTTCGCAGGCCCCGAGGCGGCTGGGAAGTGGCAGGCCGTGAATGATGGCGTGATGGGCGGAATCTCCGACGGGCGGTTCAAGATCACCGAGGAGAAAACCCTGGAGTTCTTCGGTACGCTCTCGCTGGAGAACAACGGTGGCTTCGCATCTGTCAGGACCAAGCCCACCGAACTCGGCATCAAAGCCGGGGACACGCTCGTCGTCCGGGTGGAAGGCGACGGCAGAGAATACGTCCTCAACATCTACACGAAGAGCCGCCGAATGGCTTTTTCGTATCGGGCGCCCTTGCCGACCACCAAAGATGAATGGCGGGAAGTCGAGATCCCGCTGGCTGATTTCATTCCCACGGCGTTCGGCAGGCGTGTTCAGGGCATGGGGCCGGTCGAGCCGGACCAGATCAATGGGCTGGGCTTCATGCTCAGCGACAAGAAGCCCGGGAAGTTCCAGATGCAGGTCGAGTGGGTGAAGGTGGTACGGGAGGGAGAATAATACGGCTCACACTTGAGCCTCGCGCACGAACCTCTCCTGGGCAACAACGGCGCGGGAGGGATTGTCCATGCCCCAGGAGCCGGCGTGGCTGACCAGCGTAGCCAGGGATGGCGGAGCGCAGGCAGCCTCGAGAGAGTGGAGGCCTGGAAGGCCGAAACGAACGACCGGCGATGGGGCGTG
>Ga0315904_10005153_pt1 | contig 18263 bp, 9 predicted proteins | sample LakEriMetagenome_6_FD_203529 | JGI IMG/M metagenome (GOLD analysis project Ga0315904, IMG submission 203529) | Freshwater fungal communities from buoy surface, Lake Erie, Ohio, United States - Buoy 12 MA120 | ecosystem: Environmental > Aquatic > Freshwater > Lake | place: USA: Lake Erie, Ohio...
CGCTTCGACCAATGACCGAAGCCAAACAGACGTTGAGGTTATACTGCCCGCAGACGTCGACCTACGGCCGAATTGCAGCGATCACAGCGCTCGAATGCGGATTAGACTTTGAAGTCGTTCCTACCGCCACGAACTCACCCGAGCAGTTGGCGCGACATCCCTTTGGCAAGGCTCCAAGCGCAGAGATTGACGGACTCCAGCTCTACGAAACAGCAGCGATCTGCCAGTATCTGGATGACCGTTTCAATGCATCTGCCCTTCAAGGCGCAACACTGCAAGAACGGGCTTTCAATGTGCAGTGGTTGTCCGTTGCGAACAGCTACCTCTTTCCCATCTCTGAGTTTGGGCTGGTTTTGCCGCGTCTGGTTGTGCCGCTAATGGGCGGGGTCGCGCGGGAAGATTTAATCGAAGCGGCGCTTCCTCAAGTGTTTTATGTCTTGAAGGTCCTCAGCGCACGCCTCGCTCACAGCACATTCTTCGCGGGAAGTTCGTTTCTGCAGTCTGACGTTTTCCTGTACGTCATGGTTCGCGCCGTTCAACTTACTCCGGAAGGGGCTGTGATGCTGCAGCACCTTCCGCAGCTTGCGGAATGGCTGTCGAGAATACGAACCCGCGCCGCTGTGCGCGCAACCGAATGGCCGATTGAATAGCATCGCAGTGGTACACATGCCGAGGAACACGTGCTCGAAGAATTCCGATGTCTCGCGGCCGGCAAACTTCCATTCGAGGCATACCCTGTCGCAAAAGCACAGCTCTGTTCTGGCAAGGGCATATGCGCTTGCAGCTCAAAGAATAGCGAACCAATCTGCCAGCAGGAATGCCCGGAAGGGGCCAGGTTGGCTCCGATGGTCGATTTCGGCATCCGGCAGGGTCACCTCAGTCCAGTCGTTCGGCTGCCTCACCGCCGCCAGGCCGGAGATCGCCGATAGCGGCCGCTTGTCTATTCATCTTGCATTGACGGGCGGAAAACATTCATATCCCGAGCGACTTTTGTCCGGTGCACGCAGGCCTCGCGGACGACCGGTAACACCAGGGAGAAATCGATGCGTACAGTTTCACTCCGTGCTGAACATGACGGGCAAGACCATCGATACCTTAGTGCAACTCTCAACACAGAAGGCGCCTTGGTTATCGAAGGACAAGACTTGGGCCCAAAAACGGCATCTGTGTCGAGCGATGGAGAGTACGAGTGGTCTCATACCATCCTGCGCGAACACATTCCCCAATTGCTCATTCTCTTGGGTGAACCCGCCGACGCCGACATCCTAAGCATTCTTGAGCGCTACTGGACCGGCCCAAAGTCTTACGAACTGGAGAGTCGAATCCGAGACAGTGACATCCCATCCGCGCTTTGGGTCTGGAGCGGTTGAAGCAACATCTGCCAGCGACACGCACGCGCCAGCTCCGCGCGGGCGGCGTCTTGTGACAGACGGCGAGGTCGCTCAACACCGGCCGCTCCTCCTGGTCGTCTCCTCAGGCCGGAAATCGCCGAAATCGGACATCTCTCTACGCTGAGAATGGCAGTGTGCTTTCAGTTTCCTGCTATCTGCGCTGCCGGAAACTACCATCGCCATTCTCTGCGAATGTTGACCAGGGTGGGACCGATTGCGATACGTCCTCCGTATGGATTGGGACGCCTTCTTCACGGTGCATCGCGACCTGCCCAGGGAAGGCCCTGGGCTCGCCGACGATGTCGCTTGGGCCGGGCGCCTGAGCGCGGTGCCCAAGGATGGGTATGTGTGCGATGCCGGATGTGGACCGGGCGGCGACCTTGCAGCTCTGCGTCAGCTTGTTCCCGAAGGGCGTGTCGATGGGTTTGAAACCGTTGCGCATTTCGTCGAGGCCGCGACTTTTCGGTTCGCGGACGATCCGTCCATGCGGATCATCAAAGGCAGCATGGAGAACCTGACCGGTCCCTATGATCTGATATGGTCGGCAGGAGCGGTCTATTTTCTGGGTGTGACAAAGGCGCTTAACGCCTGGCGCAGGGCTTTGACCGAGACCGGCGCCGTAGCTTTCAGTCATCCCTGTCTTTTCGCTGCTTCACCCTCCAAGGCTGCGCTGGCGTTTTGGGAGGGCGAACCGGGAAGCATCGGGACAGAGAGCACAACTCACGCCGAGATCGCCGCCGCCGGCTGGCAGGTACTCGCAGCGCGGCCACTCACCGACGAGGCATGGTCCGCCTACTATGATCCGATGCTGGCGCGCTGCGACAAGCTGGAAGCGGCAGGCGTTAGCGATACGGTAGCGTCTGGGATTGCCGCGGCCCGGATGGAGGCTGCCAGCTGGCGCGCCGTGGCGCAGGAAACAGGATACATGCTTTATGTCGTTCGCCCTTGTTGAGGTGCGCCGCCAGCGCCCTGCTTGGGCGCTTGCTGGAGCATCGCGCTCGCCGAACGGCAGGCTAACTTCAGTCCGGTCATTCTGACGCCGGGCAGCTACTCGGCCGGAGATCGCCGACTCCGGACACTATTCAGCCATCAACAGCTGATCTTCGACTATGCCTTGAAGGCTCGTCTCAAAGTCGCTTGCGGGAACCGTCTTCCGAAGGGGCTCAATCGTCTCTTGCTGCAAGTCACCCGAGTAGAAGTGCACGAACAAACCAGCTTGCTGAACCTCGGGGGTAGATAACAGATTGCTGACAATGCGCGACCAAAGCCCAAGACTGTCGGGCGTGTTCGCGTGCCGTCGTTCTTCCGCTCGCTCGTCGGCTTTCATTCGATCATTGAGCCAACGCTCAATTTTTCCCTTCGACCAGCCTCGTTTCACAAGCTTCGCGGCCTGTTCAGATCGCTGTCCTTCGCGATCAACTAAGTTGGGAGCCAAGACAGTCCCACAATCGCAGTGACCTACTGTTGTGAGGAAAGCAGCTTCACCAAGGAGGAGCGAGCCTCCGAGCGTGGCATTTGTGAACGGTCGGGCTTGCCGCCCGTGCCGTCGAAGCACTTGGTCGATTGTGGCGGCAGCGCCCCCTCGAACTACCAGTGCAATGTAATGGCACATAAGATCAGTTTAGATTGTCTCAGGACGGTCTGGAAAGGGCAAACGACGGTCGTAGAGGGGCTCTGACACCAGCCATTTGCTGTATCCGCAACGGCCGTTCGCCCGGACGGGCCGGATTGGGTATCGGTTTAGCATCAGAGCGTGCGCAGGCCTTGCAGAAGGCGGAGGCTCGAAAGCCCCCTTCTCTTCTGTTGTATTGGCTCGCATTCGTGTTGGCTCCTGTAACCGACACGATCCACCAACGACTTGCTGTGGCGAAGCATCCGACCCGCGCCTGGGTGGCGTCCTGACACGTGTACAGGCGTAGTCGGATCCTGACTTGCAGTCGCTCTGAGAACCCGGAAAAAGCTCGACCACGGTCAATCGTGGATATGCCTGAGATCATACCCAGAAATTTGCTGCACGATTTGCTGCACAATTCGCAACACCCATTTTTTGTTACTGTTGTTATACAGTGAATCAAATGCTCCCTATCTGAGACCTGCCGTACTCCGGCTCCGCCAAAGCTACCCGAATAGTCCCACCGTTTGGGCCAGAACCCAAAGTCCGATCACCAGAAACAGGCCGGCGGCGATCCAACGGACGACTTTCAACGGCACGTGCTGTAGCAATTTGCTGCCGAGAAAAACTGCCGGCACGTTGGCGATCATCATGCCCAGCGTGGTGCCCATCGTGACCGCCAGGACGTCATGAAACCGGGCGCCTAGTGCGATCGTGGCAATCTGGGTCTTGTCGCCCATCTCGACGATGAAAAAGGCAATTGTTGTCGCAATGAAAGCCCCGAACTTCGCCGGTTTCGGCCCCGGATCGTCGTCCAGCTTGTCCGGAATCAGCGTCCAGGCGGCCATGGCAAAGAAAGAAGCAGCGATCAGATAGCGGAACCACTGGCCATCCAGGATCGAGGCCACCTGCGCGCCGACCAGGGCGGCAAGAAAGTGGTTGGCAATCGTCGCGACGAAGATGCCTGCGATGATGGGCAGCGGTTTCTTGAAGCGAGTGGCGAGGACAATGGCCAGCAGCTGGGTCTTGTCGCCGATTTCGGCGAAGGCTACGACAGCTGTTGACGTGAACAAAGCTTCCATCGGGCAGTCTCCAGGCCGGGCGGCGTTCCAGATCCAATCGACATCATTCTCGCCGCCCGGCCTTGGGCGGAAAAATGATGCCATTGGTCTCGCCCAAACGGTTGCCCGCTTCCACTGCACCACGGCCTCTCGGCCGAGCATGTTGACACGGTGGCTCGTCCTTGCGGACGACTGGCTACTCCCCAGTGACAAGACCGTTCTAGGCCTGAGCCTTCAACATTGCAAGCTCGCGGCTCCGGCAAGCCTATAATGAGCGAAAGCGAAGTTTCTGTGCGGCTTAACCGCCAAATTACGATTAGAAGTTGTGCGCTATTCGAGCGACCGATAATGTTTGACCTAAATCAGGTATTTCCCGTTGAGCCTTAGTCCGATGCAGCCTTTAGTGCAGCGGGTGAGCGGTATCCGGACCCGGGCCGAGCCAGAAGGGCGAACATCGCGTGCAAGGTCTCTTGAAGAGAGCCGTCGAAACTCCGCGCGCCGCAGTCTGGCTCGCCTGCGATTCGGCGCAGGCTCCGTCGATCGTCATGGTCGGCGGCGGCCGCCCCGCTGATCCGCAGGCTTCTTGCCTGCCCGGTATCTATCCCGAGTGGCTGGGCGACCGCGCTTTGCTGGCTGAGCATCCGGCGCGCTTCTGCTATGTCGTCGGCGAGATGGCACGCGGCATCGCGACGCCGCGAATGGTGATCGAAGCGGTTCGTGCGGGGTGTCTGGGTTTCTATGGAAGCGCTGGCCTGCCGCTGGGCGAGATCAAGGCCGGGGTGAAACAGATCCAGGCCGCTCTGGCGCCCGATCAGGTGGCCTGGGGCGCAAACCTGATTCATTCGCCTCAGGAACCGGGGCAGGAAGCGGCGATCGTCGACCTGTTCCTGGCGGAAGGCGTCCGGCGCGTCTCGGCATCGGCGTTCATGCGTCTGACCCCCGACGTGGTGCGATATACGGCGCTTGGGCTCGAACGGGTTGCGGATGGGACCATCAAGCGGCGCAATCACTTGTTTGCCAAAGTGTCACGCGCAGAAGTCGCCGAGCCTTTCATGTCGCCTCCGCCGGAGAAAATGCTTCGTGAACTGGTCGGGGCGGGAAAGATCTCCCAGCTTCAGGCCGACCTCGCGGCGAAGGTCCCGGTCGCAGCCGAGATCACCGCAGAAGCTGACTCTGGCGGTCATACGGACAACCGGCCGGCTTCGGTCCTGTTCAGTTCGCTTAGCGCCGCGCGCGCCCGCGTTTGCGCGCAACATGGATATGATGAAAGCATAATCCGTATTGGACTCGCCGGAGGGATTGCAACGCCATCAGCGGTCGCGGCAGCCTTCCAAATGGGCGCTGCCTACGTGCTTACGGGATCGGTCAATCAGAGCGCCGTCGAGTCTGGTCTTTCGGAGGCTGGTCGAAAATTGCTCGCGAAAGCCGGCCCGGCAGACGTCGCGATGGCGCCGGCAGCCGACATGTTTGAACAAGGCGTTGAAGTTCAGGTGCTCAAGCGGGGAACGCTGTTCGCGATGCGCGGCAGAAAACTGCACGGCTTTTACCGCAGCGGCGCGAGTTATGAGACGCTGTCTGCGCCGGACCGGAAATGGATCGACGATGTGCTGGGAGAGCCCTTCGAAGCGGCCTGGAGCGAGACTCAATCCTACATCCGGCGGGTCAACCCGGCTGAGGCGAAGAAGGCGGAAACCGACGGCAACAAGCGACTTGCCCTGGTAGCGCGGCGCTACCTTTTCCAGGGCGCGCAATGGGCACGTGAAGGCGATCCCGGGCGGACAGCCGATTACCAGATATGGTGCGGCCCGGCGATGGGCGCGTTCAACGAGTGGGTCGCCGGCACGGCGCTGGAGCCAGTGGAAGCGCGCACAGTACGCCAGATCGCCCTGAACCTGCTTGAGGGCGCAGCGCGCATCTCCCGAGCCGGCCAACTCCGGTCCGCCGGAATCGCTGTAGCGCCGCAACTGTTCTCCTATACCCCCCGCCTATTCGAGTAAGCCCATGACCGAACGCCCTCCCATCCGTTCCAGGCGCGTTGCCGATCCGATTGCCGTGGTCGGCATGGGCGCCATCTTTCCGGGCCGCGGCGACACAACCGGTTTCTGGCGCGACATTTTCGAGGCGAGAGACCTGATCAGTGACACACCGGAAACCCACTGGCTGATTGACGACTATTATGACGCAAACCCCCTCGCCAAGGACAAGACATATGGCCGCCGCGGCGGCTTTCTCTCGCCTGTAGCTTTTGATCCGCTCGCTTTCGGCATACCGCCCGCGCAATTGCAGACGACTGACTCTGCGCAGCTGCTGGCACTTGTCGCCGCCAAGATGACGCTGGACGACGCCGAGCGCGACAGTGGCGGCAAGATCGATCGTTCACGGACGAGCGTGATCCTCGGCGTCGCCTCGGCTACCGAATTGACCGCGCATATGGCTGGGCGACTGCAGCGGCCCACATGGGTGAACGGACTGCGTCAGTATGGGCTTGCTGAAACCGATGTTCAGGCCATCGCGACTCGCATCGAGAACCACTATGCCGAGTGGAAGGAAAGCACTTTTCCAGGCCTTCTCGGAAATGTGGTCGCCGGCCGGATCGCAAACCGCCTTGATCTGGGCGGCAGCAACTACGTGACCGACGCAGCTTGCGCCTCGAGCCTTTCCGCCTTGCAGATTGCGATGCATGAGCTTCGCGCAGGCGATTCTGACATGGTTCTCACAGGCGGTGTCGACGCGCTCAACGACATCCTGATGTTCATGTGCTTTTCAAAGACGCCGGCCTTGTCGCCGACCGGCGATTGCCGTCCGTTCTCGAACAATTCGGACGGCACCATGCTCGGCGAAGGCATCGGCATGCTCGCCTTGCGCCGCCTTGACGATGCCGAGCGCGACGGCAACCAGATCCATGCCGTCATTCGCGGCATTGGGGGTGGGTCAGACGGCAAGGGCACCGCGATCTACACGCCGCTTCCAGCCGGTCAGGCCCGCGCGCTGCGGCGCGCCTATGAACAGGCTGGATACGGACCGGAAACCGTCGACCTCGTCGAAGCGCATGGCACGGGTACCAAGGCGGGTGACCGGGCAGAGATCGAAGGCTTGCACATTGTTTTCGGAGAGGCCGCCAAGGGAGAAGGCCCTTGGTGCGCTGTAGGCTCCGTCAAATCCCAGATCGGTCACACCAAAGCCGCGGCGGGAGCTGCGAGCATGCTCAAAGCGGTCGAATCCCTTCGCCGCAAGGTGCTTCCGCCAACAATCAAGATCGAAGAGCCGGCCGATGCGATCCGCGAAAGCGCCTGCTTTTATGTGAATACTGAAGCCCGTCCGTGGGTTACCGCCGACACACGGCCGCGCCGCGCATCCGTCAGTTCGTTCGGTTTCGGCGGATCGAACTTTCACGTCACTCTCGAAGAATACACCGGCCCTACAGCCGCCAAGCCTGCGCGCGTGCACCCGGCAGAACTTTTCCTCTTCAGTGCTTCTGATGCAATCAGCCTTGCCGATGCGCTTTCGCAACTCTCGCAGGCTCCGCCCGCAGAGGATGCGTTCGCATGGCAGGCCGGCGGTACACACGCGCGCTTCGAGCCGCAGGCGCTGGCCCGCGCAGCCATCGTTGCAACAGGCACGGAGGATCTGTCCGCCAAAGCTGCTAAACTCGCTGAGCAGCTCTCCAGCGGTACGTTCGGAAAGGCACCGTTGCCTCAGGGCTGCTCGGCTTCGCTTTCGCCGCCGGAAAGAGGCAAAATCGCGTTCCTGTTCTCCGGGCAGGGCAGCCAGTATCCCGGAATGGGGTCAGACCTTGCGATTGCTTTTCCCGCCGCGCGGGCGCTGTGGGATTTCGCGGCCGGCCATCCGGTGACCGGCCCGCTGAAGCTGCACAAGCTGTCCTTTCCGCCCGCAGCGTTCGACCAGGTGGAGTTTGGCAACCAGCAACAGCGGTTGACCTTGATGCAGCATGCCCAGCCTTCCATTGCCGCCGTGTCCCTTGCGCACCTTGCCCTGCTCGAAGGGCTCGGCGTCGAAGCCGATATGACGGGCGGCCATAGCTTCGGCGAGATCATGGCGCTGCATTATGCCGGTGCCTTTGACCGCGACGCCGCACTGACCATCGCCGCAGCCCGCGGCAGAGAAATGGCGAAGGCGGCGGATACGACCGAAGGGGCGATGCTTGCGGTCCAGTGTCCGGCTAGCCGCATTGCGCCCCTTGTGAAGGAAATCGGTGGTGATCTTGTTATCGCCAACGATAATGGTCCAAGTCAGGTCGTGCTGTCCGGCCCTGTGAGTGTTGTTCAGCAAGCGGAGCAACGGTGCACGGAAGAGGGGATCAAGGCGCGCCGCTTGCCGGTCGCGACGGCGTTCCATTCCGCGATTGTGGAACCCGCTGTGGCGCCCTTCCGCGGCACGCTGGAACGGTTGAAGCTGAAACGCCCTTCCCTGCCCGTCTACGCTAACGCGACGGCGCAGCCTTATAAAACCAACGCCAAGGACCTGGCGGGCACTCTGGCGTCTCAGATTGCTTCGCCGGTTCTGTTCAGGGAACAGGTTGAGGCCATGTACACGGCCGGCGTTCGCATCTTCATAGAAGTCGGACCTGGCAATGTTGTTGCTGGCCTGGTCTCCGATACGCTTGGCAGTCGCGACTATACCGTCCTGTCGCTCGACAACAAACGCACGAATGGCGTGTCCCAGTTCCTCGGCAGCATAGGTGCCCTCGCCGCCGCGGGACTCAAACTCGACCTTGCATCACTCTATGCGGACGCCCCGCCCCCCAATCCGAAGTCTCCGCCTTCGAAGCACGCCGTCTTCCTCACAGGCGCAAATTATGATCGTCCGTACCCGCCCAAGGACGGCGCCGCCGGACGCGCACCTCCCAATGCAGTCGCAGCATTGCAGATTTCCGCAACCCCTCACACTCCATCGCCCGATCAAAGGACCGAACCTCCCATGCCCGATCAGAATGGCCGGCACCCCGTTGCAGCCCCGCCAAGCCCTGTCGCACAAACTGCCGGGCGGGTTGAGATCACTTCGCCGGTGGAACGAATCTGGCAGGAAGTTTCAAACCAGCATCAGAATTACCTCAATGCTATCGCGGACGGCCACAAGGCCTACCTCAACGCAGCCGCCATTCTGCTCGGCCAGGCGGGCGGAGTTCAGACCGAACCGCCGCTGCTCGCTGCGGCGCGCGCAGCGGCCCCGCAACCGGCACCACAGCCCGTCTTCGCGCCTGCCCCTGCGGAGGCGCCCAAGCCGAAGGTCAACGGCTCCGGCGGCGCGCATGCCTTTGTCGCTGAACCTGTGAAAGCGCCGGCCACGCCAGCGCCGGACTTCGCGGAACCTGCGCAAAAGCCGTCTGCCGGCCCCCCTTCGGTCCTGGACTCTGCTGCCATCGTGCGCGGAATCGTTTCTGAGAAGACCGGCTATCCGCCTGACATGCTGGACGCTGACATGGACCTTGAGGGCGAACTGGGCGTCGACTCGATCAAGCAAGTCGAGATCCTGTCCTCGCTGCGCGACCGGCTCCCGCATCTGCCTGAAATCGAGCCAGAGCGGCTTGTTGAGCTGCGCACCATTGCTGCCATCGCGGCGATGATCGACGCAGCCGCACCGGGTGGCAGTTCATCGCCTGCACCGGCAACACCTGCGCGCGCGGAGACTGTATCCGTCGCGCCCCGAGCTGCTTCCAGCCTGCTGGTTTCTCCGGATATCATACGTGCCCTGATCGCCGAGAAAACCGGTTATCCGACAGACATGCTCGAAGATGACATGGACCTTGAGGGTGAACTCGGCGTGGATTCAATCAAGCAGGTCGAAATCCTCTCGTCGCTTCGTGACAGATATCCGTCGCTGCCGGAAGTCGATCCGGAACATCTGGCTGAACTGCGCACGATCCGGAAGATTGCCGATTTTTTCGCCTGAGGGATGGCGGGGAGGCATGGGCTTCCCACCGTCCCGTTCTGCCCCAGTCTGACGTCGCGCCGTACCGGTGCGATGTGCGGCCGGTTGTGTGGCGCCATGCCAGATCCATCGAGGCCTTCCGCCTGCGTCCGGGCGCATCACTCGAAGTGACCAATGCCAACCCCGATCTGGCCGCAGCAATTGCGGGCACATTGTCAAAGCTCGGATATAATGTGCGACGCGTGGAGCAGCCTTCAGGCTCAGCCGACGGCGCCATCCTGACTGAAGGAACCACCTCGCAACCCCACGAAAACCGGCACTGGACCACATTGCAGGCGGCAAAGGCGGCTCGCCGCAACAGCGGGGTGATCATCCTGCTGCAGAGCGCGGACCTTTATTCCGGCCTCGAAGGCCTGAGCCGGACCTTGCGCAAAGAGTGGGCAGAAACACAGACTTTCGCGTGGACGATTTCAGGTGGCGACGCCGCGCAAGTTGCCCAAGGTGTCCAGCAGGGCCACGCGGATGGCGTGATAGGCGCTGCGGGAGAGTTGCTGACAGCAGAACCCGGTGCCTCGATTGCGCCGCCATCCTCCATGCCAGTTGCGAAGCCATCGGTGTGGCTCATCACCGGCGGCGCGCGCGGCGTCACCGCTGCCTGCGCCATCGAACTGGCACGGGCGGCAGGCGGCACCATCCTGCTTGCTGGACGGTCGGCTGAAACACCATGGCCGGAAGACCTGCCGCTGACGAATGAACTGAAAACACTGCGCGGCCTGCTCGTGGAGCGCAGCCGCCAGACGGGGCAGCGCGTCACGCCGGCTGAAATCGATCGCACTGCGCGTAACTTGCTGGCCGGAGCCGAAATCCGGGAAACGCTGCAGGCGATTCGAGCGGCTGGCGCGAGTGCAGCCTATATCCCGCTGGATGCTGGAGACAGCGATGCCGTCGCTGACGTCCTCAGCGTCGCGCAACAACGGTTCGGCGCGATCACCGGCTGGGTCCACGGCGCCGGCGTACTGGCTGACAGGCTCGCGACGGAAAAAACTGAAAGCGAACTGCGCCGCGTGTTCTCACCGAAGGTCGGCGGACTGATGAACATCCTCGCGGTGATTGATCCGCTTCAGCTTCGCCACATAGCGTTCTTCTCCTCGGCCGCCGCCTTCTTTGGCAACAAGGGCCAGGCAGATTATGCCATGGCGAACGCGCTGCTCGCGAGCGCAGGTCGTTGCCTTGACCGATCTCTGCATGCTGCCCGGGTCAAAGTGTTTCACTGGGGTCCGTGGGCAGGTGGCATGGTCGACAGTACCCTCGCCAGTCATTTCGAAGCGCAGGGCATCCCCCTTATTCCCGTCGATGAAGGCGCCCGCATCTTCGTCAACGAACTGCTCGGCGGCGCGCCCGACCAGATCGAATTGGTTGTCGGCGAAGCCTGGGCCACCTCATGAAGCCGTTCGAGCCTGTCGCCATTGTTTCCGAGGCATGTGTCCTGCCCGGTGCGCCAACGCCTGACGCGCTGTGGACTCTTGTCCGCACCAGGAAGGTTGTCACCCGGCATGTCACCGCACAGGAGCTCGGCCTTGGCACATCACCCGGACAACGGCGCCAGTACGTTTCGGGGCGGGTCGATCAGCCCGCATCTGAACACGGCGGCCTCGCCCGGCTCAACGGTATCGACAAGGCGGCACTTGACCCCGTCCACCGCTGGCCCCTCCAGGCTGCGTGGGACGCCTGGTCGGCTGCCTCCGGAGCTGGAAAGACCGATCCTTCGCGGCGCGGCGTCTTCCTCGCCAACCTTTGCTATCCCAGCCGTGCGAAGGTCGACTATGCCGAGGAACTCTGGCGTAACGGCCGCACGGGTCGTCAGCTCACGGATACATTAAACTCCGGCATGCCCGCACGCCTGATTGCGAGAATGATTGACGCCAAAGGACCGGCGCTCGCGCTTGATGCCGCGTGTGCGTCTTCACTCTACGCGCTCGAAATCGCTTGCCGGAAACTCGCAGCAGGACATATCGACATTGCACTGGTTGGCGCCGTCAACGCCGCCGACAATCTGATTCTGCACATCGGGTTCGATGCCTTGAAAGCGCTCAGCCCGACTGGCCGTTCGCGGCCATTCATTCAGGGTGCTGATGGCCTCGTTCCCTCTGAAGGCGCAGCTGCTGTCGTGCTGAAGCGCCTTTCTGATGTGCGCAAGTCGGACACGGTGCGCGGCGTCATTCGCGGCATCGGCCTCTCCAATGATGGCAAACGGAAGGGCTTTCTCGCACCCGATTCCGATGGCCAGGTTGAAGCGATGCGCCGGGCCTATGCCATGTCCGGGACTGACCCCGCAACGATCGGCTATCTCGAATGCCACGCCACGGGAACGCCTGTCGGCGACGCCGTGGAAATCCAGTCCGCCGGGGCCGTGTTTGGCACGCAGCGCGAACTGCCTATCGGGTCCCTCAAAGCCAATACCGGCCACCTTATCACGGTTGCCGGCCTTGCAAGCCTTCTCAAGCTGACCGCATCACTGGAAGCAGAAACGCTGGCGCCGACACCGCTTGACGGGCCCCTCATCAAGCCACTTGCCAATACCGGCCTTGATCCGGTCGATGATGCGCGTTCATGGGCGCGCAGGGGAGATGCGCCGCGCCGCGCTGCCATCAGCAACTTTGGATTCGGCGGCAACAACTCGCACCTGATCCTAGAAGCGCATGAGCCCGCACGGGGATACGTCAACGGCCACGCGCCAATGGCCGATGCCGCGGATGATGACATTGTCGTCGTGGGGATCGGCCTTCTGGCGGGGCCGGACCGGGGCGAGCGCAGCGTCATCCGGCGTCTGATGAATTCCCCCGCCACGCCGGTCCGCAAGGCGCAAGTCATCGGCGCTGACCCCGCAAAAGCCCGCATTCCGCCGTCAGACCTCCTGCGCGCTGAGGCTCAACACCTCGCCATCCTGGATGTCTCGCAGATGGCGCTTGATGGCGTCACACACCCGTCTTCTGAAAAATGCGGCGTGTTTGCTGGCATTCGCTGCGCGGACGACTCCGCGCGGTGGCCTATCCGAGAACGTGTCAAAGCCGAGCTGTTGGCTGCCGGGCGAAACAATAACGATGCTCTACTCGATGCCATCGCTCCGCCGCTCGTCGCGGCAGATGTTCTCGGCGCCATGGCCAATATGGCGGCCAACCGCATCACTTCGAGCGAGGACTTCCGGGGTCAGGGCTTTGCTGTCGCGGCTGAGGAGAGTTCGGGCCTCGCAGCCCTGGATATCGCGGTCGCTGCGCTGACAGCGCACACGCTTGATATGGCAATCGTGACAGGTGGGGGATTCTCAGGCTCGGCTTATCCGGAGACCGATGCAGCCGACCACGCTGTCGCCATAGTCCTGAAGCGCAAGGCGGACGCGGACGCTGCGGGCGACCGTATCTACGGGACACTGGGCGCCGTCGAATGGTCTCCCGCTTCGATTTCGAAACCCAACCCCGCACTGGCATCCGTATACGGCGAAACAGCTGCCACCTCGGGTCTGTTCGAACTCTCTGTCTCTCTCACCCTCGCGGCCAGGTCGCACACGCTCAATGCCGATGGCGCCGCGGTATCGATCGGCACGTCTCTCCCGCCTGTGACAGTCTGCGCAGGCGGAACGCTTTCGGCGCAGAGTTCCACGGTCACCGTGATACCAGCCTCTCCGCAGATATCGCCGGACATGCTTCGCCCGGTGCCGCATCTCTTTTTCTCGGCAGCTGCCTCCCGCGGCGCCCTCGCTAACCGCCTCAAGGCCGGCAAGTCTGGCGGAAGCGGGAAGTTGCGCATCGCCGTCCTTGGCAAGGATGCCGGCGACCTTGCGCAAAAATGCGCCGCCGCTGCAGCCGCACTGGGCAACAACGCCGCACCATCAGCCTCAGGTGTCTGGTATGGGGAAGGGCCTCCCGAAGGCGAGCTGGCCTTTGCCTTTACAGGCTCGGCGGCTTCCTATCCCCGCATGGGGCGCGGCCTGCTGATGGCTTTCCCTGAAGTTGCCGTGGCTCTGGGCAAGTTGCCCAAAGCGCAGGCAATGACACCGCTGCTCGCAAAATCGTCATTGTCCGAGTACGAACAGCTCTGCGGCGTATCACTGGTTACGCAGGCTCACGCCATCCTCCTGCGCGACGTGCTTGAACTGTCGCCAGACGCGGCCATCGGTCTTTCGCTGGGCGAGAGCAATGCCCTTTTCGCGTTCGGGTTCTGGAAGAACATGGGCGGCTTGCTCGATGATATCGAAGACGCCGCCATGTATGAGCGTCATCTTGGCGGCGCCTTTGAAACGGCAGGCGAAGCGTGGGGCCCCAACGTTCCAACTGACTGGACGAACTGGCGGGTTCGCGCGCCGGTGGCGCGTGTCCGCGAGGAGATATCTGCCGCTCCGAATGTCGAAATCACGATCATCTATACCAATGATGACCTGATGATCGGTGGCCCCGCCGAAGCCTGCCGCGCGCTCTGCCAGCGCCTCGGTCCGGGAACCGGCACGCTGATGCACCAACATCTGGTCGTGCATGCCAACGCCATGAAGCCGTTCGAGAAAAAGTGGCGCGAACTCCACACGCGGCCCGTCTCCCGCGCCAGCAGCGTCCGTCTCTACGCGAACGCCATCAACGCGGCCTACGTGCCCACCAGGGCGCGCGTAGCGGACATGCTGACACGCCAGGCTGTCGCCACGGTCGATTTCCCCGCCACAATCCGCCAGGCATGGGAGGACGGCGTACGCACCTTCGTCGAACTCGGACCCCGCGATACGCTGACGCAAAGCATTTCACAGATACTCGCCGGAAAACAGCATCTGGCCGTTGCGACAGACAGGGTGGAAAACGCCGAGTTGACCCAGGTTGGGGAATTGGCCGCAACGCTCTTTGCGCGAGGCTACCCGGTCAGGATCGGCCGCATTGCAGCACGTCTGGATCAGGCCCGCGCCAACCCCTGGCGCCATGCCGCGCCTTACAAAGTATCCCGCCCCGCACACCTTCCACCGGCGGTGCTGCCCACGCGCGAAAGCGAGCCTGGTGGATTGCCAGATGCCCCCACGCTTCCTTCACCTCAATACGCGGCGCAGGTTCGCGAGGCTGCTCCAGCAGGCAAGTTCCCCTTCCCGCCGCCACCCCGCTTCAGAGCTGTGAAGGCGCCGCCCCCGGCAGGTGTCCTGTCCGGCCTCACTGCGCTCTCTCCCCGGCCGCCCTCGGGCAAAGCCTGGGGGCGAGCCGAAGTCGAAGCATCGTCGCGGGGAGAGATGTCAGCCTTTTTTGGTGACACGTTCCGTGCGCAGGACCAGTATAAGCGCCAGGTCCGCCTCCCCGCTGCGCCGCTGTTGCTGGTAGACCGGATTACGGGCATCGATGCTGAAGCCGGCGTCGAAGGCGCCGGCGTGATCTGGACTGAAACGGATATTGCCGCAGACGGATGGTATACCCATGACGGGCGCGTCCGCCCTGGCCCGCTGATCGAATGCGGACAGGCCGACCTCACGCTGATCGGGTGGATGGGCGCAGACCTCAAGAACCAGAGCGAGCGGGTCTACCGTCTCCTCGGCTGCGAAATCACGTTTCATGAAGGTGGGTTGCCGCTCGCTGGAGACACGCTCAAATTCCAGATCGAGATCACCCAGCACGCCACGTTTGCCGGCGTGCGGATGTTTTTCTTCCAGTATGACTGCACAGCAAACGGCCGCCCCGCCTTTTCAGTCCGGCAGGGACAGGCCGGCTTCTTCACCGATGGCGAACTCGCCTCTGGCAAAGGGGTCGCGTGGGACGCCGAAACCTCTCCTCCGCCAAGCAGCAATGCCGCCCAGATCGACATTGCCCGGGCGAGCGCCAAACGTGCGTTCAGCGAAGCCGATGTTCTCGCGTTACGCTCGGGGGATGCCTTTGCCTGTTTCGGCAAGGGTTTCGAGCTCTGCGCGGCGCAATCATTCCCCGCGCACCTTCCGGCCGGAAAACTGAACTTCTTCGAGAGCGTCTCTGCGTTTGATCCGGCAGGCGGCCCCTGGAAACGTGGATATCTGCGCGCAAATTCGCGCGTGGCGACCGATGCCTGGTTCTACGAAGGCCATTTCCACAATGACCCCTGCATGCCCGGCACTCTGATGGCTGAAGCCGCGGTACAGGCACTTGAATTCTACGCCGCAGCCCTCGGCTTGACGCAGGAGCGTGACGGATATGTTTTCGAACCGGTCCCTGGCGAAACGGCAAAGTTCGTCTGCCGGGGGCAGGTGATCCCCGACAAGGTTCACGACATCACCTATGAAGTCTTCATCGACGAAGTGATCCTCGGCGAAACACCGCGCATTTTCGCTTCGCTGCTGGCGCGTTCGGACGGACGCAAGGTTTTCTACTGCCCGCGCTTCGGCATCCAGCTGCGCCGCAACTGGCCCGCGCCGCGCATTTCTGCCGCACCGATCCGGGTCGGCCCGCAACACGAAAGCCGCGGCGATCAGGAAGCCCTGCTGGACTGCGCCAACGGCCCACCCTCGGCAGCGTTCGGCCCGATGTATGAACGCTTCGACATCGGCGGCCGCGTGCCTCGCCTGCCCCAGCCGCCCTATCACGTCATGTCACGCGTCACAGACGTTTCCACCCGCCCCGGCGTGCAGGAAACCGGCGCGCGCATTTCCGCTGAATACGACATCCCGCCCAACGCCTGGTACTTTGCCGACAACCGCTCCGGCTCCATGCCTTTCGCGGTCCTCAACGAAATCATCCTGCAGCCCTGCGGATGGCTCGCCAGCCATTGCGGTTTCGCGCTGGAAGGCGGCGACCGTTTCCGCAACCTCGAAGGCGACGGAAAGATCCACCGGATGATCGGGCCGCAAGACGCAACCATCTGTGTCCAGACGACGCTGACAAGTTTCTCCAGGGTCGGGCCGATGACCATCGTCGCGTTCGATGTTTCCGCACGTCTCAAGACTGGCGAGCCAGTCATGAACCTCAATACCAGGTTTGGTTTCTTTCCATCCGCCGCTCTTGTGCGCCAGGCAGGCCTGCCGATAACCGAAACGGATCGTGGCTATCTCGCCCTTCCCGCATCGCCGAAGGACATTTCACCCGAAGACACCCGCCTCGCCGCCGGCCAACTACGGATGCTCGACCGGGCGGATTACTTTGACCCCGCAGGTGGCTGCGCAGGCCTCGGTCTCATTCGAGGCCGTCAGGCCGTCGATCCATCCGCCTGGTACTTCAAGGCGCACTTCTTCAATGATCCGGTTCAACCCGGTTCTCTCGGGCTTGATGCGCTTGAACAACTCCTGATGCGCGCAGTCTTGCTGAAAGTCCCGGCGGCGGAGCTGAAAGGCATGGTGGCCGAGACACCCGCCATCGGTGAGCGCGTGAAGTGGTCCTATCGTGGACAGGTGATGCCGGAAAAGCGGGAGGTGACGACCGTGATCGAACTGTTGAGCCTTGAGAAAATGGCTAAAGGAATCCTCGCCGTCGCGCGGGGTTCCCTTTGGTGCGATGGCTTGCGGATCTACGAATGCAACCCGCTTTCCATTGCCTTCCGGAAGCCGGACTAGACCCGTTTCTGAACGAGACTGACGACCGCGTCGCTGGTATCTGCCGTCCAGAAGTCGAACGTGCCGCCGAATGCCCGGAGCGTGCCCGCGCCGGGCAACAGCAATAGCGCCCAAGGGATTTCAACGGCTTTGGGGCCCGCGCGAAATCCTCGACCCGTGGACTTCAGTACAGCCTCTTTCAGGGTCCACATTCGGTAAAAGGCCCTGAGCTTTGAAGCCGGGGCGCCCGGTGCGCCCTCGAATTGCGCGCGCTCCGCGTCACTGCTCGTCATCGACAGCGCCGGCCCCCAATCCATCTCGCGAACAATTTCGATGTCGACACCGATCTGCGCTGTCGCCCCGGCAAGCGCGACGACCGTGTAGGCATCCTTGTTCGCCAGAGACATAGCCCAGCCAACTGGTTGCAGCAGCACAGGAGCGCCACCTTCCGCCGAAATCATCTTGACCTCCTCCGGCGCGCCACCTGCCATCGCCGCAATCAACCGGCGCCGAAGTACAAACGACCCTGCCATCTCGGCTGTTCGCCGCGGCGATTTCATGCGTCCAAGCCGCTCTGCCTCAATCGACGTGAATGCCACGTCTGTGCAGGAGCCGCCCGAGGGCCAAGCCGCCATCCGGCAAAGCGGATGCCCTGCCAGACCCGCACGGGCGATCGGATCGATTACACTGATGGTTTGAGAGTTCAGGTCCTGGCACATCTGCACGAGTGTGAAGTCCGATCATCATTGTCTGCAACACCAAACAGAAGGCACAAATGCTGATGCACGAAATTGAGTAAA
>Ga0315904_10005154_pt1 | contig 18260 bp, 9 predicted proteins | sample LakEriMetagenome_6_FD_203529 | JGI IMG/M metagenome (GOLD analysis project Ga0315904, IMG submission 203529) | Freshwater fungal communities from buoy surface, Lake Erie, Ohio, United States - Buoy 12 MA120 | ecosystem: Environmental > Aquatic > Freshwater > Lake | place: USA: Lake Erie, Ohio...
TTCACGAACACCTCAACACTTGGTTCCACATCTCGCATAGACCGATTCGCACGAAACTTTTGTTGATAATCATGCAGATTGGGGATTTCAGGATGCAGGAATTCGTAAAGCAATCGACGAGGTGGCGAGGACTCCTCGATCTGATACTGTATCGCCGAACCTTCTTGATGCGCCCTTTGAGCAATTTTGAGCCAGTCGTCGAGAAGTCGCTCGCATATGTCCTTCACGTGCTGAAGTAGCTGAGATTTCTCTGACGCACTCAGATCCTTGTTATGTTCGCTTGCCCGCTCCCCGAATTCCAATGCGAACTTGTCGAGTTCTGAGCGGATGTTTCGAATATGCGCCGCACCCTTTGCTGGCGTCATGTCAGGTCGGCCTTGCCGACAGAGGGCCACCAGGGCGGCAGCCAATGCACGGTCTAACGCTCGCGGCGAGAACGGCGTCACGCTGGTTGCCTCTACATTCCGGTAGAACGAGGCGTGATAAACTCCAAAGCGTTCGTAGTGGGAGCGATCCCGTGGCTTATGAACATTGAGTAGAGTCAGTACCAAACCCGGCCTGTTGACATCGCGGCCAACCCGACTGGTGGCTTGAATATACTCGGAACTTGTTTTAGGTTGCCCAAGGACAACCATCAATCCAAGCCGCACGATATCCAAACCGACAGAGATCATATTCGTCGCCAATGCGACATCGACATCATCGTCCGCACCCGCTGGGATCGCCAACCGGCGCTTGGCGTCTGCGACGGCACTCGTGCTAACCCGAGATGTAAGCTCGAGGACTTCGAAGTCGACGTATCGGTCACAGAACAAAGAATCGACAGGATCAAGCCTTCGTCGTTTTCCGTATTCCGAGAGTTGCGTTCGCACTTCGTCTTCGACGATACGCCGGCTTCCACCCAACTCCCTTAGCGAATTGAAGTATCCGAGCAGGGTCATGTACGGATCAGCTGGATTGGGTTGAACTGCCGCGCCACCCGCCTTTGTCCATGCGTTGAAGGCCGCGCTGAGAATCGCTAACGAAGTACGAAGCAACACTCGCTTCAGGCTAGTGCCTTGCGCGGCGATACCCACATAGAGCCGAGCTGGGCTTTTAGTTGAATCAACAGTTTGAGCGAAGAACGAATCTCTGCGATCCGGACCTGGTGGTGGAAACACACGGACTGAAGATCTACCAAACAGAGCATTGATCTGAGTGTCAGCACGTCGAACCGTTGCAGTGCTGGCGACAATTTTGGGGCGAATTCTGTCACCACCAATTGTGATCGTGGCAAGCGAATCAATTGCTGTCTCGTAGAGGCCAGCAATGGTGCCAAGTGGTCCCGAAATCAAATGCAGTTCGTCTTGAATGATCAGTTCTGGGGGAGGTAACGGTCCGTCCGGTATCGGCCGACCCTCTTTGCTGCACGGTCCATAGAACCCAAACTGATCGTATCGCTCGGCCTTACCAAACAGCATGCCTGTTTCGCCAGTCCATGGCAGCGCAGCAAACTTATCCACCGTTGCGATAATAAAGCAGGGCAATCGGCGATAGATCGGTTCGTCAACGCCGATTATTGGAAGTGGTTGATCACCGCAAAAATCACATTTTTCATTCGTGCAGTGAACCCAAAGATCCAATGGTTGTTTTAAGTTTGGTTCCAAACAAAATGAATCGCCCGTAAACTTGGTGCCACACCATGGGCACTCCTCGATCGGGATCGGTGACGGATTGCCCTTACTGTTTTTCTTGTAATTTTTGGTTTTGCTGTAGGCTGTTCGATACTCTGGATCTTTTTGTCCAATCCCCCCCATCCGATTAGGTGTTGCCGCCTGGCCTACCCACAAGCCAATATGAAAAGGGAGTGTCCCGAGTCTCTTGCCTTCCGGCCGCTTGCGTTCCAGTTCCAGAGCGCACACCAAACCAGCCGCACGACCAAGTTGATCTAGCGTCAACAAACGCAAGGTATATCGCATTAAAACAGTCATACCCGCCGAGCGAACACCAGGATTGCGGAGTCGCCGCAGTACGATCGTGAATGCAGCCAGCCCCAAATAGGCTTCGGTCTTACCACCACCGGTGGGAAAAAATAGCAAGTCCACGATTTCGCGCTCTTGGTGCTTTGGATCGACGATGCCACGAATCGTCATCAAGATGTAAGCGAGCTGAAAAGGACGCCATTTCGGGGCCGACATATCGGCTGGCCGATTAACTTTTCCGCCCATTACCCAAAATCGTTGTCGAGCTGCTCTTGCCATGGCTCGATTGGCTGTGCAGAACGCGTCGCGTGCGACTTCGTCGCTTGCCAGAAGCTCGATACCGGCCTGAATCCTAGTTGCGGCAGTCTCTGCGTCCGAAAGCATATCACGCGCGGTTGCCAGTCTCGCAGGCGACAACCCAGCGTACTTTTGGGACTGCACTCCGATCCACGATCGGTAATGTGCAACCATGGGTTCGAGACTGGCTTTGAGTGCCTCGCCAGTTGGCATCGCAGCCAAATCTTCCATTCCAAGAACGAGACCAGGTAATTGTGATTCATCCTGGGGCTCTACTCGATTCACCTCTGCTTGAGGTAACCAAGTCGTTTCAACCATGGAGCAACGATCACCGTCAACAGATACTGGCCTTACCGAGACACCATGACCTACTGCGAACTCATAACAATCCGAGTAATGCAGTTCGTTGACCCGTTGATCCCACTCGTCTTGTTCCGTCCAATTCCTAGGGTCTGGCCTAGGCACGAAACAATGGTCGCACTTCAATTGAACTTTGACTTGAAAGATGAACGAGCGATAGGAATGAAGCTCATCGTGCACGCGTCCGTTGACAAGAAAAACCGAGACCGCTTTCGTACCCGGAGCAAGCCCTCCTGACTCTGCGTTTCGAACATTGACTAGCAGCATCAGCCCTCCACTATTGAGAACTGGAATTTTGGCTGGTTGACTCCCGGCCTTCGGCAGAGGAATCGCTACGTCACAAGAAAGTGGAGACCGCCGCCAGCATGGCCTCTTTCGATCTTTCTCACCTGAACTGTCAGTTGATTCGCCTGAACTAAGGTCTTCTTCTTTGACGGTAACTGACGACAGTGGCTCAGCCATGCCTTCCGCTTCTCCTCCCGGTCCCTCGTAAAGGTACTCGCCCCATTCGATTGTGGCGTTCAGTTCCGTCGTCTGCTTGGGTACGAGAACGCTCAACCCCATCGAACTCGCGCGATAGTTACGCTTCGCCGCCGGTTTATCAGGTTGAGTATCGTCGTCAGTTCCACCTGAGTCACCCGAGTCGATTTCCTCAACTGAAGATTCATCGAATTTCTGCTCGAGAGGCGCTGTAGTCGGAACTAAAAAGCCTGTGAGATACCATCGCGTTGGAGTCTCAGGCAACAGTTCGCGCGCGAACGCATGATCGTTGGGTGGGCCGACGAGATCTAGTTCAAGCGTTTCGACTAGCTTTGATCGAATTGTAATGCTTGTATGCGTCATGTTACGGATTTGCTAACTGTGATTGAGCTCGAGAACTTGTTATGACCCTTCAGAGTCAAGTCGAAGTAACCATCGAAGGCTTTTAAGTATTTCAACGATTTGATTGAGGTCAGAAAGCGATGCATGTTGCTCGACAAATCGAACAAGCTTCGGCTTTTCGTGCCCGTGGAACTTTCTGTGGAAACGCCCGCCTTTTTCCTCAACTTCTGCTTTCAAGCATCGAGGATTCTCTGAGATAAAGTACTCAATAATTTCGTCTGCTATCAAGTCTTCTATATCGCAATCAAGGCCGTCCCAATTTGCATTTGCCTTTTTGAGTTCCCCCTCAAAATGCTCTGAGCTTCGAGAAATAGGTGTGCGAGGAAACACGCGATTCAGCTTAAAGAGGTCACGCCAGGGCTGAAACTTCTTTCGAAGATCAGCAAAGGCCTTTCTTCCTTCGTGGTCATCATCCACAACGCAAACGACAGACATTCCTAACACGCTCGGATCTGACCGTAGAACGTCCTGTAGAGTTCTTAGTCGGTCGCGAATTCCGTCAGTCCCACCTTGGTCTCGCTCGCCGATCGCCATGACTTGAAAATCATTGTCGATTAGGTTTTTGCCCGTACTTTCAAAGTAAAGCCTGTTCGCAACGTTACAATAACTTACATCGGTGGTTCCCTCGAACATCACATTGCACTTGACCAAGTTCCAGCCCATACGTCGTCCAAATTCTCGCACCAAATCACCAGGGGCAAACCTAGTTTCCTGATCTCTCGAAGAGGTTGAGACTCGCCGATTTCTCATTGAATCTACCTCACTTCTTGACTGGACTAATAAATGGGCCATTGTGACCAAACGTGATCACGCATTGAAATCGTTCCCCCACCTGCATTCTCGGTTTGTTGAACTGCCTTGGTACAAATGGGACGTGTTCTCGCTGGAGATTTTGAACAGCCGCATATGAGCGGACTTCATACTCTTTGACGACAACTGCACTACAAATCTCGGGATCAGAAGATCCCCTTTTACAAAGTAACTTCAAACGATCTGGGATAGAGACAAAGACTTCAGAGTTCTTCAGGTCGATCCGTAGTCGCTTGAACATCTCACTCCCTTCCCCAACTCGGCCAACCTGATACAGCAAGATCGCGTGTTCAAGTCGGGTTTGGAAATCCGTCTTGGGACGCTCCATAGAGAACTCGTCGAGCAATTCAAGTTGCTTTTCAAAGTCGTACGGACTCCGAACACAGACGAGATCGTATGCAAGGCGTAGGTCTAGCCAAGTTCGCTTGCCGGGAGGTATTTCCCCCAAAACAAGAAGTGCCTGATCGATCGTCGATGGAGCCAACTGTTCAATTGTCAGAAGCTCCCAGTCAGGCAAGCCCTCGCGTAATGTCAGCCACGCGTACGCCGTTATCCCAACACATTCACCTCTTTCTCGCATTTTACCTATCTCGGCGCGAGCCGCCTCTCCTGTAAGAAGCTGAAAGCATCGCAACAAAAGACTATTGAGTTTCGTTTGACGCTGTTGCGCGGAATCAAGAGTCAACGCCTGCCGCAAGTACCCAAGTGACTCGCAAGCCAAAGCTGCGGCGTTTTTCGGATCCTCTTTAAGTAGCTGCTCTGCCCTTTGCAATTGATCCTGAGCGAGAGTTTCCAGAACATAAGAATTGTTTGAACTGAGCATTTGTGCCCGCCGAATACATTCGGTTGCTTTCTCGCGAAAGCCAGTTGCCGCGTCCGAATTACCCTGCTTGAGCGAAAGGTCGACGAGATCTTGATAGGTCCGCGCGAGCGAGTTCAGCAAATTCAAATCACTATCGTCCTCGTCAGTGGCCTCAATATGTTCGAGTGCAAATTGTAAATGCTCGATGGCTCCCTCAAGCTGAGACATTTTCTCATCGTTCGAAAGTGGGAAATACTCCTCATCCGCCGCCACACGACGTCTCGAGATAGCCACGTGATGATTAAATGCTCGACTCGTCTCCCAAACCCGCTCGGACACATTTTCCAGTATGTCGAGCACTCGCTGCCATTCGACAAAGAACTCGCGATTTCCATCACGATCAAGTTTCAGAATTGTCTTTGCAAACTCAACTGATAGCGATTTAAACTTTTTCTGGCTCAGCAATGGGCTGCACGCGATTTCACGCAATAGCTCTAGTCGCAATGCAATAGGATTTAGCACCTCCGACTTACCAATCTCACCAAGTAGCTCTCTATCACGAAATGCTAGATTCAGCAAATATCTCGCAACTTGAACATGGCCGAGCATCCACTGACGATCGATTGATGACGAATGTCTAACCAGTCCCAGAGCCGGCGCAGTGTACCGTGTTCGATCAAGTAAAATAGAAAAAGGCAGGTCTCGATCAGGTGACGCCGGCATCATGTCTTCTGGATAGCCAATCCGTTCAACTGTCGCCGCCGCGATACGAAGTATCAGGCGTTTAAGATCTTGATCAAAATTGGCTGACTTGAATTGCGAATACAGCCAATCCTGTATTGATTCGCCGAGGTTGAATTGCCGTTTAAGCCAAAACTCTAACGCAATCCAAAACGTTGCTACTGATGCTCCAAAGTCGCCGATGCGAGGTTGATTCCCAGTGTGAAACTGCCGCCATTCGGAGTCCGAGCGGTCCCGTCCCTTGGGCTGCAAAAATCGATTCAGGTGATCACCTAGGGATAGGACTTCGTCCTGAGTCAACATGTGCTGAAGGCCAGTATCCAATTCTGTAGTTACCTCTGGAGGCATTAGATCAAGCACGTCAGGATCAACCACAGCCAAGACTACAACAGACCGCCCACCGCGTTCAAAAGATCGAAAGAAGCTGATTAACGATTCGTGATGGCCTCGCCAGTGTTGAGCGTCAAATCCCAACACCACTGGAGTTTCTACATCAGATCTTTCTTCTGCTGAATCATCAGCATCACGACGGAATTCAAGATCTAGTTGGTGAAGAGAGAAAAGAAATGCGTTCAACTCATGAGCTTTAGGTTCAAAATCTACGGCCCTAGCTACAAGTGTTGGATACCCGTCTTTAGCTACTGTGAAGCATAGATGCCGAAGCATCGTAGTGCCGCCCGATCCTGGCTCGGCAGGTATTAGTAACAACCGGTTTTGTTCTGGCCCACGCTCGTGCACTCGCCTGAGGAACTTGTTGAGTTGTAATTCAGCATCTCGAGAGCGAGTCCATGGAAGACCAGCGGCATAAGGACGCCAACTTGTCGATGACCTCTGAAAGAAAGAAGAAAGTTCTTCGTCCGAAAGTTCATTCGGTAGAATCGATTCAAAGAACTTCTCTTGGATCAGTTCGTAACGATCCAGAATCGGCTGATCCGGTTTCTCGCAGCTGGTGACATTGACAACTTTGATTGACTTCTTTCGGTCCCTGATCCGCACTAGAAACAGATCTTCGGTTACGGCAGCATGAACATCTCGGGCCAAAGCCTCCGCAAATTGTGTTGGCGATTGTTCGACTACAGTGAGAGCTGAAATGGAGTACTTTGTAACAAATCGATCTTTTAGATCTTCAATTTCCTCGGTGTTTTGCGTTACGAAAACCACTCGTGACCGGAAGCCCTCCTCCCAAAGTTCACATAAATTCCCAACTGTTGAGGAGTCACCTGAGGATACAACCACCAAGAGAGTAGGCTGTGAGGCTACCGCGGAATTCAACATCGTGAAGCGGCGCAAGAATGCTTTTTGTGGAGAAAGCTTTGGTCCTTCAAGTGGGTCTTGCGATCCCTCACGACCATTCAATAAATAGACGGGTAAGGTTCTTGTTGGCAGGAGCGTCTGGTCGGGATTCGAAGCAATTAGGTCGAGGTAACCGCGTCGTTGCACAAGTACTGGATGGTCCTTCCAGGTTTCGAATGCCGCTGCGAGATCAGCGGAAGTGGATTCACAGAGGGCCGACTTCCACGGAAGTGCAACTAATCTGGCGATTGACGAAATCTGCTCCGGAGAATCTCCCACTCCATCGCCCAGCCAAAGCAGCGCATCTCGAGACAGCAACTCGGTCTGAAGAGCGGAGTCAATTTGGGATTGTCGGATTATGCCTACATTGTATTTTGCCATATAAGACTTTCTCAAATCCTCATCCCGAACAGTCCACCCGTCTCGTTCTCGTCGCTAAGCTGAACAGGGTTCACGAAGCGGTCGAAATCGAATTCTGGTTTGAATTCATTGCGGGGGACTTGGTCTGAGTTCATGGTGATGATGTATTGGAAATTGTGTTCACGTGATTTGGCTTCGCCGATCTCGATGGCTTTCGCAACTTGGCGCGAGTCCATTCCGTCGAACAAATGGCTATCGTGAATCAGGAAGCCTGGGCCGAGATTGCGATTGGCCCAGATGATCGACAGCATTAGGTCGAAACAGAATATCTGCATACTGCGAATGCCGACGCTCCGACCACCTTCGACTTGGATTTTGAATGTAGGGCCGTTGTCGCTGACGTCGACTTCGAGGCTGCCTTCGTGATCGGAGATTTCTCGTGACAGCTCTTCGAAAATCAGAATCGCATCGCGCAGGACTTCGTCATGCTCGGCGTGATCGATTGATATGCGTTGCTTGACCTGAGCTCGCTCGATTGTGAGCTCGGTTTTGGTGGATTCGAGTTTGTTGGTGACCTCGAGCCGCTTTTTCAGATCGTCGACAAGCGAGAACAGACGAGATCGCTCTTCCTCCAGCTTGATCATCTGGTCGATTGCGCCGTGCGAAGACAAGACCTTCATTATCTCGCGTCGTCGGCTGTCCAATCCCTGGGCCTCTGACTCTCGGATGACAATGCGTTGCTCGGCATCCTGTATTTCACGTTGAAGATGCAGGAGACGATTCTTTATCACTCGATCGTGAAACGCTTGGACATCCTCGATGCGTTTGCGCACTAGATCAGGCAAGACAACGTTTGCCTCTTCATACATGGCCATTACGTCATCGGCTTGAACGGGTTGCTCCGCTTGTAGTTGTTGTTCAATAGCTTTGATTCGCTGGCGGTCGAGCGTATTGGCATTTGCCAGGTCCGATTGCCGAATCGCAATCGCTGAGGCCTCTTTCTCCAAGGCGCGATACTCCGGCAGGACTTGAAAATCGCTCAGTTCCTTTTCAAGGCGTTTGAGGTCCTTTTCGGCCAGGGCAAGTTTGGTTCGCAACTCGCCTGCCTTGCCCACCAAGTTACCCAGTACGCCTTGACTGGAATTTCGCTTCAAAAGCGTCAGCGTCTTCTCTTGATCCTTAAGCTCTTGTAGCGCTTGAGAGGGTTTCCAGTCCAACCCAAGAAGGTGAGAGAGGTTGACTTGGATGTTCCAGGGTTGCTGGGTTGAGTAATACATCTCCGCGTGCTGGAATCCACCTTCAGGTTCAACCCTGGCAAAGTAGGGGAACATAGACCGAAAAGTAGGCGAGTACTTGCTGGACTCGTTCACATCGAACATCGAGACAGCCAGCGCCGCCGTCCATTTCTTGTTGGTAAACCATGAATCGCCTGAGGACGAATCTACGGTCGGCTTTTCAGGCCATTCCGATAGGTTGGTATCCACGTAGACTTTGTTCAGATCGGAGCCGCTTCGTCGAGCGGTCATACGCTGACTGCTCAAGTCAAAAGTTAGCGAGAACGATTGTTCGAGTAGCGATTTATATTTGAAGATGGATGCAGGCGGGCAATTCCCACCGAGCAGGAAGTGGACGATCGAAATCAAACTCGTCTTGCCGGAGCTGTTTCTCGTCTGTCGGTCGGTTGCTCCCTCGCTTTTCTCAGCAATTACAACATTCAGCCCAGCACCAAACTTAAGCGCCTTGAACGATGGAAGCGAGCTTGAGATTTCGTGGATCATGCGACACCTCGGCGTATGATGCGTCCGCGGTCGAAATCAATCGCGTCGAACAAGAACAGCATGTCAAGTGTTAGCACGAAACGATCAAAGCCGACCTCGTGTTTATCCTGTTGGCTACGGCTCTCGAGAAACTCCTCCCACAGTCGCGATACAGTCTTCGATTGATCGAGTAATTGCAGAACTTCCCCGCCGATGCCAATCAAGGCCCTGTCGGTCTTCAAGTGTTTGGAGGGGAGGATCATGTTGTTTTTAGGGCCTCGGGTGGATTCTCAAATATGTCGCAACTATCGAAGTAATACGCCAATACTGTCATGACGCCGGCCAGCTTGACCGGTTCAGAGGCGAAGAATTGTCCGCCAGCAAACAACCACAACTCATCGAAGATCTGGTCGGCATCGACGCCAGCATCACGATGCGTCGCGTACCTACGTCGAAAAGCTTCGGCGATCTGTTCTGGTTTGTCTTCTTCTGGCATCGTCGACAGGTATGATTCTACCAGTCCTTGCTTCGCGCGCCCTCGCTGGATGTAATTGGCGCGATCTTCAGAAAGCTCGTTAAACTCGAGTTTTCGTGGGCTAGGCGGATCGGTAGGCGGAAACGGAGGAACTCGCTCGGTTGCCAGGTGCTCGATAACTGGAATGATGTCCTGGTAACACAAGCCCTCCAGTAACTCGAGCGTCGGAGCAGCTCCAAATAGCTCGACAAGCTCATCGTCGGCTAGTTGATTGATCTCATTCCAAATCGCAGTGAATTCCCAGCGTCGAATTGCGATGCCTGGATTGTCGGCTTGAAGTTTGGCAAGTTCAGTAACCGCTTCGTGTGGCAAATCGTCCGGATCATTATGGACGAAGATCCATGTCTTCATCTCGAGAATTTTCTTGGCGAGCGTTTCCTTCGCATGAGCAAAGTCATCACGGATCTTGTCAGCCATTTCGGCTGCTGTGTAATCACGCGGCGCGAAGACTTGATAGACGGTCTGTGTTGAGAGGCGATAACCATCAAGGCCACCGTCCCCTTTCGATAATCGAATACGAATGAAGTCATCGCAGTATCGCTTGGTCATTATCGACCCAAGCCAATCCTGAAAAGCAGTTCGCTTGTGCTTCCAGAATCCGTTTTCAGCGGCGACGCGATAGTGGGCTAGCATCAAAGGATCCATACATTTTCTGCTGTTCACCATGGCATCCCTATTCGCTTGACTCTTCTGGTTGAACGAGCTCGATACTATCGGCCGACAAGGTCGACTTACCTTTGCGGCTTGTCTCAAGTGTTCCAGAGACAATCACTAAGCAGTCTAGATTCTCTTTAACGGCCTCCTCGAGGTTCGGACCATACTGGCAGTCGAGGTCGGGCTCGTTATCAGGACGATCACGCAAGACAAATGTGTCCGCGTCTAAGTCGACGCTTCGGATAACCCCAGTTAATTCAGCAAACTCGAACTCAGCTACCAACTCTTGGATGGCTTCACGAATCCGAGTGCGAGACTCTCTGGTCAATGTCGCCGCAACAGGAGCGGATTCATCTGCGGCAGACTTGCGACGTTTAAAGGCAACACTCGTTACGTCACCAGATCGTGGCGGTAGCAATTGCGTCAACAAGGCCAGCAAGCTCTGCTGAGTCTCTTTTGGTAGTTGCGTAAACGGATGCTTCTCCGACTGCTTCGAGTCCAGATCTGCCCATTCCAATCCCTGGAAGATCAAATCCAGAGCTTTATGCAGCGATTCCCGGTTCTCAGCGGAAAAAAGTGATTGATCATTGGGTTCGCCAAGCAATATTCGAACACTCCCGTGCGCGACACCGACGAATGGTAGGTCGCAGATGTCCTCAATCCAACGTTCACGGCGTCGGCCCGTGTCTGCACGCTTGATCGACTCGACTAATTCAACCGCAGACTGCAAGCCCCGACGGAACGTGTCCGTAAACCGCGTTATGATCGCTGCCGAGGTTCTTCCCAACCCGACGTGCTCGCCCTGCAAGGCTATTTCGAGGTCGGCCACTCGGAAACTAGCAAATTCAAAATAGGCATCGATAGACGCACGCAGTTCTTGGATTGTGTCCGCATAGGGTTCTGCCATCACGGCATACATGCGTGGATTCATGGGAAACACTTCACGCCGAATAACTTCGAGCGCGGATTCCGCCCTTGCAAGTTGCTCGCGGACAACCTTGAGTTCCTCTTCGTTGCGAATCATATTGCGATCCTCACTAGCCCTTTGGTCGAGCCAACTGCGAACTGGTATGGCTCGTACCATTTCACGTTTACTTGGCTGAAGTAACTGATCCAATACTGTTCTTCCTCAGAACCTGCACGGACAGTTAAGCAGTCAAACTTGTATTTACGTTTTATATCCTTTTTCGAAACAAGGTTGTATTGGAATGGCCGCAAGTCTTGGGTCATGTCCCAACCTGCCGGCAACACCAGGATGATGTCGATGTCTGACGGTTCATCGATACAGCCCATAATGAAACTACCATCAATTATAACAGCAGACGCGACCTCTGCTTTCCGAACCTCTTGGATAAACTCCTTTAGTTTCGCAAATAGCGAGCGACGTCTCGAAGTAACTTGGAAAGATCCAAACAACTGTTCAACCTCATCCAATGACAAGTCGTGAATACCATCGGGCAGTGTGCGTTTCTCGGTCAGTTCTAAAGCCATATGTTCTATTATCCTTGATCTTGGCGTACTTGTGTTGCAAAGCGATAGCCGTCGAGTCCACCATCCCCGCTCGACAAGCGAATGCGGATGAAGTCATCGCTATATCGCTTGATCATGATTGCACTAAACCAGTCTTGGAAAGCAGTTCGCTTGTGCTTCCAAAAGCAATTCTCCGCGGCAAGGCGATAGTGGTTAAGTTGTACAGGGTCCATCACCCACCGTCCTTGTCTAAAAGCGGCGTTGGCTCGGAAGTAACTTTCTTTGTTGACTTCTTGCGACTGCCGTTGCTAGTCGATTTCACTTCGGCAGCGGCACCAGACCGGCGTTCGTCCGCGGCGAGTTGCTCGTTAAGTTCGAGAAGGCGAGCAAGAACTATGTCTCTCAAATCGTCCGGCCATCGATATCGCCACGGCTTTTTTCGTCGAGATGGCGTTCCTTCGTCGGCATCTTCGACTTCGTCCTCGTAATCAAGAAAAAACTCGCACTTCGCTTGTTTCGCGATGTCTTCCCATCCATATGCACCGAGAACCATGGCATCCAATTCGGAATGCATCTCTCGCAATTTATTGATTGAAGTTAGTACATTATTCGGATCGTTGAAACTGTTGTAACAACTCGTTAAGCCGACTTCATTTGACAGGAGGAATTCTGAACGAAGGCGTTCGTACTTCATTCCAATCTCGTTTAGTGCTTGAATGTTCTCAGGTTCCGGAGGGAAAGGGAATGTCTCAAAGCAGTCCGACGGAGTGTAACGTAAGTCATCTTTCATCGACGAAGCGAAGTATCTTGCCCAAATGTCATGGACACGACTCTGCAAAATTGCAAAGTAAGCATAAGCGTCGACCGCGATAACGACGACTGCTTCTGAAAAAACAATGTTCGTCGGAACCCGGGCAAAGGCTAATGCTTGTCCAACTCTGGAGAGACATGTCGCGTGAGTTAGACCGCTCAACTTTTCGTATAATTCTGGACGATGTGCTTGGTAAGCCCACCAGCGTTTCTTGAGAGGGATGTTATTGGGGTTGTTTCCAAGGACCATTCTTTCTGGATAAACCTTTGCTTTGACTATGTCCCGAAGTTCCGGAAAGGCATCAAGTTCATCTTCCTCCTGTATGTCACTCAGATATATGACGAATCTTTTGGGCTTCTGTCGCGGGTCAGAGTTTATTTCCTCTCCAACAAGATATGGCTTCATGCGTCCTTCCCAGTCCGGGTGTTTGGCCAAGATCTCGTCACGCACGGCTAAAGGCGTGCATTTCGAGTCATCGTCCGCAAACAAGAATCCTTGGCCATAGATTTTACTTCCAAGCGAGAAGTAAGGATTAGTAGATAGACGCTTTGGACTGTCGTCCATCTTTCCGTTCATCAGGTACGCGCTGATCCGCGTTACCGGTTTTCCGTTTAGCAATGGGACAATACTAAGATTGCATTTTGAAACATGAATGACGCTAACAATGACTGCGGCTTGGCCCGGCCATCTGTACCTCGTTGTCGCTGAATAAATTTGACCGCTTGAACGAAGAATAGTAAGCAGACCACCCTCGCGTGTGTCTCCTTGCGCGACGGTGTTCGTTGTAATTAATCCGAAGCAACCGTCCCTGCGTAAGTGATCAAAACATCTGCGAAGAAAGTAGGCTACTAAATCACAATGGTGTTCACAGGGAGGATACATGAAAGTCAGCAGCTGGAAATATGACATTCCGGCGACTTCGGAGATCCTGGTACCTCCAAGAAAAGGAGGGTTACCCACAAATGCATCGAACCCGGGGGCTTCTCCCGTGAAGGCTTCTGGAAATTCAATCTGCCAGTGGAAGGGCACAACTGAATTGATATTGGACCGGGTCCTCGGCCTTTTCAGTTCTTCAATTGCCGCTTGTAACTCTCGTCGCGCACTGAAGTCAGTATTTTGAATCCACTGCTCCAACGACTCAAAGTGACGAGTCTGGATTTCCTTGCGTTGCTTCGGCTTGTCAGCCGCAAAGAAGGCAGCGACCACAGCATCACCAGCTAATCGCACAAGGGAAAGCGCTTCATCGGCGAGTTTTAGCTTCGCCAACTTCATTCCCGGCAACATGTTGTCGCCTGCATCCAGAATCATTTTGCGTTGGTTTGCGACGCTGTTCATGCGATCGCGAACCTCTTTCTCCACGAAGCCAAGTTGAGCCGATGGATTGAGATCAAATCCGACAATCTGCTTGCGGGTTAGACCAACAAGTGAATCACCGCAGCGAAGCGTATGATCCACGAACGTGAAGGGATGATCTTTGGCAAGCGTTGCAAGCCACAAAGAGAGCTTGGCGAGGTCGACTGCCATTGGGTTCCTGTCGACGCCGTACAGGCAGCGCTGGGCAACCAATCGGCGAGCGTGGAGTAGTTCGTCCTCATCGGGGGGAATGTATGGCTTGTAACCATGGGCAGCCCACGAGTCGACCAAGGCTTCGGCAAGTTGCCGACACACTTCGACGAGAAATGCACCGCTGCCCATCGCTGGGTCACAAATCTTGAGATCCAGGATTGCGTTGGGCGTTGGTGTTGGCACGGGAGCATCTGGATTTGTACTCAGCTCACCGCCACCAGTCTGCTCGCCCAGTTGCCGTAGAATGGGCTCGAGCGTCGTTCGAACAATGGGCTCGGTAAGCGATCGCGGTGTGTAGTGCGAGCCACTTCGACGTCGTTCATCGGAGGGGACCAGCAGCATCGTACCTGCCGCAACCGGCTGAGGCGTTGCGCCTCGAGCTATCCGACTTTCCAAAGCGACCATCAGGTCATCGATGGACTCGGCAGACTTAACGGCGGCGGCCATCTTCGTTGTCAGTTCATAGTCGGTCTGTTCTTTGATCGCGGCTTTGCGCTTGTCTCCAGCAATCTGCAGCAATTCCTCCATGTTCACAGGGACTGGAGCACCGTGAGACCTACCTGGCTTCAACGCAATGGAGACGCCGGTGGCTCGCTGGAGATGGAAACCGATCATCGTTTCATAAACGCTGCCGATCTGTTCGACATCCAACGTTCGATAACTCAGCCGCTCGCCCTCGAGAACAAGAAGCTTCTCTAGAACCCGACAGACCGTCCCGTCGGGAACCAACGGAAGCCGTAGTGGCTTGGCCTGTTCGTACTGCCCGTCGCGTGAGCCCCCTTCAAGAAACGGAAAACGCGATGGATCGAAAAGGTGGCCCTCTCGCGGTGGCACCTGAAGCAATTTGTGTTGACTGCCTTGATAGACCAAACGGAAGAGTGCAAGCAGTTGCGCCCACGCACCATAGCGATGTTCCATGGTGTCTGGGAACTGCTCCGCATCGTTCCTGAGTCGCTGAAACAAACCGTGAACGGAGTAGTGCCCGGTGTAGACGTCACTATCTGGCATCAGCCCTTGATCTTCGGCGTAAAGCAAGAAAACCAGTCGCATCAGAACTGAAAGGAGACCATTGTAGATTTGGTCTGGGTTCTCTTGCAGAACTTCTTCGAGCAGCTTCTTTGCCGCCATGTCATCAGCGGCTTGAAAGCCTCTGAGCAGTTCATACAACGCCTCGAGAACTTGTTTGGCCAGTGCGTTGGAAACTCGGACTTGATAGTCACGGCTGCGTTGCAGCAGCCCTGGCAATCGAACCTTGGTTGGTGCTGCCAACAAGCGATAGCGTGATAGAAGCATGTGAAGCGCTGCTAAGATCGGCCGTCCCGATATCTCGATCATGGCCGCCACGGGAAAGGTCATCGTTCCCGAGTTCTCACCGCGAGGCGCATAGATCAATTGGATGTGCGTCGAGTTCGTTAGCAGTCCAATCGGTACTTCGGTCTCTCGCAGCAGCCTTTCGAATCGGCGCGTTGGCGACGCGGACCAGCCTGAGAGCTTTGATTCGACCGGTATATCCAGTCGTGTTCCAACGGGCAACTCTTGGACCAGCAGCATCCACGGCTTGGCTGTCTCTTGACTTGGCTCTGTCGTCGATGGCTCATCGTTATTGGTCACATGCCTGAGGAACGCGTAGGTTGGCTCAAGAGTCTCGCCAAAGTCTCGTAGCGGGATCTTCAGCTCTTCAGGAACGGGATTGGACGGCTCCAGACCTTGAATGCGCTCGCTGGGCCAGTTCAAGAATTCCAGCATGAGTCGTTGCAAACTACTGATTGCGTAGACCTGAGGTTCGCGTTCTTGATCAGCAACAATCGGATTGGGTATCCACTCAACGAACTGCTTGAACTCAATCTGCCGACCGGCAGCTTGGCCCAAATCGAGGCTGGCCTGCGAATCGACAAGGGCCGCCGCGGAAACGACGAGGCCCTCCGGTTGAAGGTAGCCTATCCAAGATTGATGATCTTTCAGGGTCTGGTCCATTGCCATGATTAGTTACCTCCTCTCGAAGGGAACAGATACGCAATGCCAACCGGCTCGATGCGATAGGAACTGGTCTTGTAGAAATCAATGATCCGGGCAGGCTCGCGTTGCAAGTCACCTTCCACGTTGTCGATCCAACGCTGCCAATAGCGTCGGTTAGACTCGAGTTGTCGCTTTTCATCATCGGTTTCAAACAGCTTAAGCTGCAGATCCACAGATTTACCAAGCTCGTCAAGAATACGTTTGCGTTGCGTTTCGAGAATGCGCTTCATCTCATCGGCTTCCGCTTTCCCACGAGCCGCCAATGCTGCTTCGGCATCAACACGAGCAGCATCACCGCGCGCCTGAAGATGCTCGAGCAGCTGAGCCACATCGTCGCCAATCGTCTGCAGCAACTGGCTTTTAAGCTCAGCGGGTAGCGTGCCTGGATTGTCTGGACGGAGGGAGTTATTTAGAAGCTCGAGCGTCTTGGCCTCGGCATCACGGGCATATGGCTTAAGTCCGCCATCACGCTTGCTGGGTTCGAGCCAACGGGCGGTGACGGTAAGGATCTCTTCGTGCAATCTGGCTGCGCCAGTGCCATAAATAGAAAGCCGACCGATCAAGACCACACGCGGGATATCGTCCTTGGAATGGGCAAGGCAAGCACGCGAGAGATCGTGGAGCACGAAACCTTGTGCAGTGAAACGGCTGAGGAGGCGTTGAACCACTCGATGCTGCAGGTGCAACTGAACAACGCTATCGTCAATACCTTTGGGTGCGTCAAAGGTGACTGGTCGAACAGGGGCCTCTTTACGCCACTTCCAATTCTTCACGCCGTTCTCCGGTGATGGACGGAGTGTATCGATTGTTGTGACCCAGCTTGGATCGCCACCAATACGGCTATCGAGATTTGGGAACTCAAACCGCTCTGGCTCGTCAACAGCCTTCGTTTGATTTGCAACTGAGCTCTGGAGCGGTGACATACCCAATAACTCGAGTGAACAGGACAGCGCGTCCTGTAGGTCGCGTTGATCGAGGCTAATCCACTTGCGTGCGTCGGCCACGCGTCGTTCAAGCAAGGCGACATTCTCTCGCAGCGCATCTTGTCGTTCACGCGTTGCTTCGAGTTCTTCTTCGGTCGTTGCTTGCTTTTCGGGATCGAGACTTGAATCGTCAATCTCTTTGGCCATACGCAACGCGTCGGCCCTGCGAATGCCGCCTTTCATGGTGTCTGCAAGACGCTTTTCAAGCACTTGAGATAAGCTACCAAGTTCCTCGCGAATAGTCTTCGTTTTTCGAACCAGAGCTTTAAGAACAGTATCCTCTGGACGCTGCGGATAGACGAAATAATTGCAGAATACTTCATCAAAGCCCGAAAGCTTTCGATCGATACGTCCGTTGCGTTGTTCCAAGCGGCTTGGGTTCCAAGGAACGTCAAAATGAAAGAGGTATCTGCAGTGTGCTTGAAGGTTTAGACCTTCGCGGGCGGCATCGGTGGCAATCAAAATGCGAATCGGATGTTCTTTTGGCGGTTTATTGAATGCCTTCTTAATCTGATCTCGCTTCTCTGGAGGTGTAGGACCATGAAAGACTTCGATGCGAAATTCGTCGAATTCTGTACCGGATACTGCAGATCGAAGCATGTTGACCAGGTAGCGTTTGGTATCTTCGTACTCTGTGAAGATAATCATCCGCTCGTCGGTCCAGTTCGTATCACCTTTGCCTTTTTCACCCGGCAGATGGATCGCAGGGCACATGTGCTTCTGCATCCACTGGATCAAGAAACGAACACGACCATCAGGGTGAATGCGGGCTTGCTCAGCGATCGACTGCATCTTGTCGAGAAGAGTCATCTCAGTCGGTTTATCTGCTTTAGATTCGTCGCCTGCCGTAGCTTCCGTTGATGCTTCGAACTGAGAGTCCTCTAGCTTTGCGAGTTCTTCTTCTGTCAGCTCAGCGCGATCGTCGTCAGCATCAATTTCGCCGGCGAGCAACTCGAGTTGCG
>Ga0315904_10005158_pt1 | contig 18254 bp, 17 predicted proteins | sample LakEriMetagenome_6_FD_203529 | JGI IMG/M metagenome (GOLD analysis project Ga0315904, IMG submission 203529) | Freshwater fungal communities from buoy surface, Lake Erie, Ohio, United States - Buoy 12 MA120 | ecosystem: Environmental > Aquatic > Freshwater > Lake | place: USA: Lake Erie, Ohio...
CCAAGCCATTGCTCCATGCAAAATTGTATTTGCTTGTATCACCGCCTGACCCAGATGCTGTCAAACTGATAGATTTACCAATACATACCAGTGTGTCAGAAGCTACTATTTTCACGTCCAATGTGGGTTTCACAATTAACCATTGATACGCAGTATCAGGCTTTTCAGAACAGCCATCGCTGAGAATAACACGATACTGGGTGGTAGACGCAGGTGTTACAGTGCGAATGGGCAATGAGGCCCCGGCTGGATTCCATGTATAGGCATAGGCCGAACTTAAGCCTCCTGTTGCAGTGGCATTCAGTGTTACGGAACGTCCGGTGCAGATGGTGGTGTCCTTCCCAAGATTCACTGACAAGCCCGGGCGCACACTCACATAAATCGAATCTGAAATCTGCTTTCGGGTGCAGGCGTCTTTTAAGGTGAGCCAATATTGGGTCATTGCCACAGGCTGCACAGTCAATTTCGGTTGGTTACTTCCGTTGTTCCATATGTAGCGATAATCAGCAGCGTAACCGCCAGTTGCATTTGACTGAATCACCAAGCTATCCCCCATACAAATGGTGGTATCATTTCCCAAGGTTAGGGTTAGTGGATTGCGAATACCTTCAAATTCAATCTTAAAGCCTTTGCCTTCGACCAAAGGATCGCTATAGTGACGTAACCAAATGGCATCGCCTGAAAAGGTTTGCCAAGTGCCGCCGAAAGGCATGGTTGTGCCTGTGAATCTTCCCAATTTATTGGACCAGTTGATGCTGTTTTTAAACATGACAATGGAATCATATCCATTTTCATAATCCATTACCAAAAATCTAAATCGAATTTGAGTGGCGCCGGGCACACTTACTTTCAAATTGGTTTGACGCAGGGCGCCATAAAAACCTTCCCCACCGTCGTCATAAATAAACCCAAAGCACTTTACTGCTGAATCTGTCCCTGCAGCAGGCATGAGCACTGCATTGCAGATGTCATAAGTGCTATCTACTTTTACATACCCTGTTCTGGTAATACTATCGTAGCGATTTTTAAAGCAACTTTTTGCTACCAATTTCACGGAGAAACTGCCATAGGATCCGTACGTATGTGTGGGATTGAATGTAGTGGAAGTATTGCCATCGCCGAAGTACCATTTACTTGTAAGAGAATTGGTACTCAAATTTGAGAATTTTACAGATTTAACTGTGCTACAAGCCACGGTATCTCCAATGAAATCTGCTTTTACATAGCCGCTGTCGTACTTAGCTCCAACACCGCAAACCCACCAAGCATTGGTAACTGCAATCACATGCTTGCTACAGTTTCCAAACAAATCTGTTGCTGCCAAAATGCTATAGGTACGTGCATCGGCATACTGCGAATTTTTGGTAAGATAAACGGCAAGATTGCGGTAGGCAATTTTAGAAGCGTCAATCAATCCCAAGGTATCTATTTTAAAGGCATCTCCTTTTTCATTGGTACCTGCTATTCCATCGGTGATCAGATAATACCAATAGTTCTGAACACCACTGTTGTAGTGCACGCCCCCATTGTCGCCTGTCCCGAAATACCATTTTGCACCCTTGTAATATCTTGGATTGTTGTAGGGATTCGGGTTTGACATATCGCGAATACCCGCGCCTGAGGTGGTAAAGTCTTCGCCCATTTTCCAATTGAATTTTCCTGGACGCGCCCAACGTTCAATGGCATTCCCAAAAATATCCGAGAAACTCTCATTCAATGCACCACTTTCATAGCTGTAAACAAGACCTGCCGAGTAGGTGGTAACGGCATGTGCAATCTCGTGTCCGCATACATCTATAGACGTAAGCGGCTTCCAAGAAGTCCCATTTCCATCGCCATAGGTCATGTAAGAGCCATTCCAAAATGCATTTGAATAGTTGTTACTATAATGCACATAACTGCGAATTTTCGCCCCATTATTATCAAAGCTATTTCTGCCGAATAAGGTGTCAAAAAAATCGTAGGTTTTTTGAGCACCCCAATGCGCATCTGTAGCAATTTCATCCTTATTGGCATTTACATTATTCCAATAATTATCTGCATCCGTAAAATCCACCGCAGCACCATAATTGGTACCCTTTTGCATGTTGTAGGTTTCAATACCTTTTCCACGAGAAGCTTCGCGCAAACGGTAATTTCCAGGCGACACGCTGTCGGTCATCATGGTTTTTGTACCTGAATATGCCGTTGCAGCCTTACCGGGCACATCGGTGTGCAAGATCAAATCCTCTGTTGCCAAGACCTGTCCTGTAGATGCACTTACATATACTTTCTTGCCTACTAAGGGCTCAGAAGCAAAAATCTCAAAGCAATAACTCAATTGATGCGGATTCAAATAATTCAGCGCTTCTGGCGCATACATCACTTTAGCCGCAGGATAATAACTGGTATCTGCAACGCCGGTAATTTGGCGCAGCACTTCATTTTGACCGGGTTCGTCCCAATAGTATTTTTCCGCAGGAACTTCTTTTAAAGCGAACTTCAGCGCCTGTGACTCTTCGATTAGGGCTTTCCCTTGAATCATAGATTCTGGAATAATCTCACCATTAATGGACAAAATACTGCCCATGTAGGTATGGATTATGACTACCCCATTTTCAAGCGCAACCCCATTGAAATACTGCTGTGCGCGGTAGTGAATTTGTCCTAATTCGTCCTGTAATTCTGAATAAATCTTCCATTGGCTCGATGCACTTACTCCGGGGAATTTGTGCAGTTCTTGTTGCCATTGCTCAAAGACAGGAAGTGCGCGGTCGTCATAACGACGCATTCCTGAAAAAGGCTTGTCCGCATTTTTGCCAGTTTGTGCCATTCCTGTGCCTGCCCAAAAGCAGATGCACAGCAAACACAAAAAGCGGTATTTTCTCCTCATATAGCAAAAATAGGAGAAAAACCCTAGGAATCCAAACCCGCAATTAGCAGTACTCTTCGTACACTGCTTTCAGGTGGTCCGCTACCATATCTGCGGTGCGGCCTTCAATCATATGTCTCTCAATCATGTGCACCAATTCGCCATTTTTGAAAAGGGCAATAGCAGGTGATGAAGGAGGAAATGGAACCATGTATTCACGGGCTTTGTTGGTAGCTTCAATATCTTGACCTGCAAATACGGTAAGTAAAGCAGTTGGCTTTTTAGCACCATCCAAGCTTTTTAGAATACCTGGTCTTGCAGCACCTGCTGCGCAGCCACATACTGAGTTAACAACTACCAACTGGGTACCTTCGGTTTGGCCCATTGCGGCAGCTACTTCATCTGCATTGGTAAGTTGGGTAAAACCATTATTGGTTAGTTCAGCCCTCATGGGCGCTACAAGCATTTCTGGATATGGCATATATTCGTTGTGTTAAATTGAGTTACAAAGAAAAAACAAAAGATGTGCCTTTTTGGTTTTGCTGCAAGTTTGTCATACCCTTTTATTTCTTTTCCCATTTTTCGCCCGCCGCATATACTTGGCCTATGTGGTTTTGACCAAAATAATAGGGAATATTGTACAAGGCATTTGAGGTTTCTGTGCACACAAAGTCGGCTCTTTTACCTCGGGCAATGCTTCCACACTGCTGCTCCAAACGCAAGGCCCGCGCTGCATTCAGCGTAATGGCATTGAATGCCTCTTCTGGTGTTAGCTTCATTTGGGTGCAGGCCAAGCTCCACACCATCTGCATATTGGCCAAAGGACTGCTCCCTGGATTAAAATCTGAGGCAAGACAAAATGGCAATCCGGCATCAATAATGGCCCTGCCAGGAGCATAGGGAATTCCCAAGAAATAGGAAGTCCCTGGCAATCCTACAGGCATAGTATCGCCGCTTTTGAACGCAGCAATTTCTTCGGGTCCGCAATGTTCCAAATGATCCGCACTCCAAGCCCCTCGGGCAACTGCCACTTGTACCCCGCCGGTGTAGCCCAACTCATTGGCGTGTATTTTACCGGGCAACCCATGCACGCGTCCAGCTTCTAACAGTTGCGCAGTTTCTTCAGGTGTAAAAAATCCACGGTCACAAAACACATCGATATGGTCGGCTAAATTTTCCGCCACTACTGCCGGCAACATGGCCGTTATAACATGTTCAACATAGGCAGCTCTGTCGTCTTTAAACTCGGGAGGCACTGCATGGGCTCCCAAAAATGTAGCCTTGATAGAAATTGGGAATTCCTGTTTTAAACGCGCAATTACCCGCAGCATTTTCAATTCGCTGTCGAGGTCCAATCCATAACCACTTTTGATTTCGATACAAGTACTGCCATGGGCAATCAGTGTTTTCACATTTGCGGCAGCTTTGGAATACAGATCCGCCTCAGACATCGCCCGCAGTTTTCTTGCAGAATTCAATATTCCGCCTCCAGCAGCTGCGATTTCCTCATATCCTGCGCCTTTTATGCGCATCACAAACTCCTCGGAACGTTCGGTCGCAAAGACAGCATGCGTATGGCTGTCTACAAATCCAGGGAGCACTTCACAACCCTGCATATTTACTTTCTCCACAGCTTCGGGCAAAGGTCCCTGACCAAAATCCTGAATACAGCCCTGATCTACCAATATCCACGCGTCGTCCAACCGGCCTACCCGACCCATTTCCACTCCTGATTTTGAGGAACTAATTTCCTGTTCTACGCCCCAAAGATTAGCAATGTTGTAAAAGAGTTTGCTCATTTGGAGCAAAACAAGCAATTTTGAACGGAATGACAGCGATGGAATTGCAGGAATTGTTAAAAAAACCTATAGAAAAGGGAAATGAAGTGTTTATAGCGCCCACAGCAACAGCGATTGGCGATGTTTCTCTAGGCGATGAAGTTTCTGTGTGGTTTGGCGCCGTATTGCGCGGCGATACAGATGCCATCCGCGTGGGCAGCCGCAGCAATATACAAGACAATGCAGTATTGCACGCAGATCCGGGTGACCCATGCATCATCGGCGAAGACTGTGTCGTTGGCCATTCCGCCATTGTGCATGGAGCCCAACTGAGCCACCATGTGCTGGTGGGCATGCACGCTACCGTGCTCAACAAGGCTCAAATTGGCGAATACTCCATTATTGGCGCCAATGCCCTGGTACCTGCTGGTATGGTGATTCCGCCCTACAGCTTGGTGCTCGGAGTGCCTGCCAAAGTAGTAAAACAGTTGGGGCCTGAGGTAGAAGAAAAAATCAATGACAATGTCAAAGAATATGTATTGCGGGCAAAAGCCTATATAAATGCCGGAATCTAAATGACCCTCTCTCAAACCGCTGACATAAAAATTCGCATTGAAAACGCGATTCAAAATATTCCCAATTTCCCAAAAGAAGGAATTATTTTTAAAGACCTCACTCCCCTGCTCCAAGATCCAGTTCTTTGTGCTGAGGTAGCGGCACTGGCTGCTGCGCCTTTTAAAGATAAAAATATCGATGCTGTTGTAGGATTAGAAAGCAGGGGTTTTTGGTTTGGTCCCCTAATAGCGCAACAATTAAATGCCGCATTTATTCCCATAAGAAAAGCCGGCAAATTACCTGGTGAAACCTATGGAATTGAATATAATCTTGAATATGGTACTGCCGCAATTGAACTGCAAAAAAATGCATTAACACAGCATCAAAACATCATCATTCACGACGATGTATTGGCCACAGGTGGAACCGCTGCTGCTGCATGCAAATTGCTAGAAATGGCAGGCAAACATGCCCTTGGATTTACCTTTATTTTAGAACTCGATTTTTTAGAAGGTAGGACCTTACTACAAGATACGAATTTGCCTATTTTTTCCATAATAAATACATGATTAAAAGCGCCGAATATTGGATTGAATTCCTCGAACTAAAGCCCCATCCTGAAGGAGGCTATTACAAAGAAATATATCGTTCTGTGGATGAGATTCCCGGAAATACGATTGCTGCTTTTTCAGAAAAAAGAAGCATATGTACCTCTATTTATTTCCTATTAGGAGCAAATGATATTTCACATTTTCACCGAATTAAATCGGATGAATTGTGGTTTTTTCATGATGGCGACGCCATACACATACACACCTTGTCAGATGCAGGACACAAGATTCTTGAATTGGGACCCAACGCGGTCCAAGGTGAGAGTTTACAGCAGCTTGTACCTGTGGGACATTGGTTTGCTTCGCATGTAAAAGAAGGAGGACAATTCGCACTGGTTTCTTGTGTTGTTGCGCCCGGTTTTGACTTTGCTGATTTTGAAATGGCAGAACTCACAAGCTTGCTTGAAGCCTTTCCTGATTATGCTGCCATTGTGCAACGCCTCACCTTAAAAAATTAAAAATCATAATATACGCATTTTTTCTGACATTTCCAAATAAATCGGTTGTAGTTGCCTGCTGTGTATCGCAATTTTAAAGGCACTTATATCACATTAAATATCAATTATTAATACGTACTTGCAGCTATGAAAAAAACCACAGTGATCTTGTCTATTTTGGGCATGTTGGGCTGTAAAACAAGCTCAGCACTTAAGACCGTGCCTGCCTTGGACATAAACAAATATGCTGGCACTTGGTATGAAATAGGCAGATTTCCGCACAGTTTCGAAAAATCACTCAATCGGGTTTCCGCGACCTATGAAATTAAAGACAATGGGAAAATCAAGGTGCTGAATGTGGGCTACTCCAAGACAGACAGCACGAAAAAGAAGGAAATTACGGGAACGGCCTGGGTTCCGAATAGCCAGGAGCCAGGAAAGATAAAAGTGCAATTTTTCTGGCCTTTTGCCGGTGATTATTGGGTCATTCACCTAGACGAGGCATACACCGAAGCGGTAGTTGGCAGTCCTGGATTGGACTACTTGTGGATATTGAGCCGAAACACCGAAATGGCTGAAGCCGACTACCAAAGACTGCTGCAAGTGGCTGCAGATGCCGGATTTGACACCAAGCGTGTTGAACGGGTAAAACAAAAATAGGAGGCATCCATCACATGGAGGGTGACGAATCTCGTCACAAATTTCGTATACTTGCAACTACAGTATGGCGCGCAAAACCAAATACTTCTTCAATCCCAAAAGCCTTGAATTTGAAAGGGTGCGCGACAATGTAAAGTACATTATTTGGCGCTTCACGGGGCTCACTTCTTTGGTTATCGTACTTGGCTTGCTCATGGCCTTTGTTTTTTCTCGTCTTTTCGCCTCTCCGAGAGAAAAGTATTTGATGAACCAAAACCGCGACTTGAAAAGGCAAATCTCTTCCATCGACCGCGAAGTGCAGGAATTTGAAAAAGCCATGGCCGAGCTCAAAGAACGCGACCTCAAGATTTATCGCGCCATGTACGAAGCGGATCCTCCAAAACCCTTGGACTACCGCGGTCCCGATTATGCAGAGCTGTTGAACCTGCCCCAAGGAGCACTAATACAACGCATTCGTCAGAAAATAGACCGTTTGGAAATAGATGCCAAAGGGCAAGAAAGCAGCTACGTTACCCTAACAAAACTCATCCGCACAAAGGAAGATGTTATCAATTCTATTCCCGCCATACAACCGGTAGCCAACAAAGATTTAAACCGAATGGCCAGCGGGTATGGCTACCGACGTGATCCCTTTTACCATACTGCAACTTTCCACGCAGGTATGGACTTTACCTGTGATATTGGCACGGAAGTATATGCCACCGGCGATGGTACAGTGATGAAAAGCATGAATGATGGCTGGGGTTATGGCAACCACGTGATTATCAACCACGGATTTGGTTACACCACCCTTTACGGCCACTTGAGCAGAATTGCTGCAAAGCCCGGCGCAAGGGTGAAACGCGGGCAAGTAATTGGCTATGTAGGAAGTACCGGTCGCAGTACAGGACCCCACTTGCACTATGAGGTGCGTAAAAACAACAATCCGCTGAACCCTGCCTTCTTTTACCACAGCGATCTTACGGATGAACAATACCAGCGTATGTTAGAAATGAGCAAACGCGAAACCAAACGATTTGACTAATGAATCCAGAAGAAGTACCGAGTACAAAAAAATACTTTAAAATAGGTGAAGTGAGCAAAATGCTCGGTGTTCCGGCCAGTACCCTGCGTTTTTGGGAAAAGGATTTTAAACAAATCCGTCCCATGAAAAATAAAAAAGGGGACCGTATTTATTCCCTTAAAGACCTGGATTTATTGCGTGAAATCCAATATCTCACCCATGAAAAGGGAATACGCATTTCCAAGGCCACACGGACGGTAAAGAAAACGGTGCAAGTGGAAGATTCCCCAAAAATAGAATTGGCTAAAAAACTGCGCGAACTCAAAACCATGTTGCTGGAATTCAAAAATTCCATTGACTAATTCGCATTCATTAACCGCACTGAAGTAAATTATAATACATATATATTGTGTTGAATAAAGCCTCAGTACACTTCCTTAAGATGCGCATTTATATTGTCCTTTTCTGCCTTGTATTTAGCGCAACAAATAGCGTTTATTCTCAAGCCGGTGGGGATTTTGTAGCCAATGGATCTAACCTCGCCCACACCCAACATAGCCAAGCTTTTTTCACCAATCCTGCTGCAATTATTCAAAAGAAATACAGCATGGGCATGTGGGGAAATCAGCGTCTGATGGGTACAGATATTTTGCATGGTGGCATCAACGCTGCCATGGGATTCAAGACTTCATCTGTTGGCATTTCCGCAAACTACGCTGGTACGGGCTATTTTAATCGAAGTCAACTGGAAGGATCTTATGGAATCCGCATGTCGTCTAATTTATCTTTAGGCTTTGCGGTGGGTATGGTTTCGTACCAACAAGCCCCAATAGGTTTTAAAAGAAATCACGCAACCGCGCGTATAGGAATACACAGCGCCTTCGCGGATAAATGGACAGCATCTGCGGTACTTTTGAACCCCTTGTACCCCATTCAAAACAGCTTTGGAATTCCGACAGGTGCGCATGTGGCGGTGCGCTACAAGGTGAATAAAAATACAGAAGCCGGATTACAAGCAGCGGTAGTTCCCAATACCAGCGATGTACTCGGCCTGAATATTGTGCATCAATTCTCCAAGAAACTACAGGCGATGGCAACCCTACAAACGGGCTATGAGCCCATTACCTGCGGTATTGCCCTGCACACTGAAAAATTAAAAATTAGCTTCGCTGCAGCCTATCATACCTATTTCGGTTTTGCACCCAGTTTTGCATTGGTTTGGGAAAAATAAAATACATATGTATCTGCATTGTCCTGTTGTTTTCAGCGCAACTGCAGGCCCAATTGTCTGAAGATGCGCGGGATGTTATTGAGAAATACTTAGAAAATATTGAAACCGATGGGGACTTCACCCAAATCATTGAAGATATTGAAGCCTATTTAGACAAGCCCATATCCATTAACACGGCAAGCGCAGAAGAGCTCATGAATTTCCCACTCATTAGTCCTTCAGAAGCCGCCTCTATTGTGCAACACCGAATTAAATTCGGTTATTTTTTGCGTATCGATGAGCTGCAAGTTATAGGCTTACAAACCGAGCATATACGTGCACTATCTTATTTTATTAATACCGAACTCCCCCTTTCGGAAACCTTACGCGGACTGGGTAAGCGCATGCAGCATGGGAAATTAGAAATAATAAGTACGAATAAGTACAAGCAACCCTTGGATTTACCCGATTCTATTTTGGGAAATCTATTGCAACAAAGTGTACGCATTCGGTATACCATGCCTGGACATTACAGTATGGGGATTACAGCCGAAAAAGATGCCGGAGAACGTTATTGGAAGAAAGGTCCCGACTTTTATTCAGCCCATGTATTTATACAAAATATTGGCAAAATACAGGCCTTTGCTGCAGGAGATTTCTTACTGAGTTTTGGACAAGGTTTGGTCATGGGATCGGGCATAGGCACAGGAAAATCTGCCTTGGTAATGAATATTAAACGCAACGCACCCAACCTAAAACCATACCGCGGTGTAAATGAGTTTTTGTACTTGCGCGGGGCTGCAACCACCTTGAAATTTCGCAAAAATGAATTCACCATTGCCGCAGCACGCAATGGAATAGATGCGCGTATTTCTCAAGACACGAGCTTATTTACCGATGGCTTTAGCTCTGCAGATTTGGATGGCTATCACAGAAATACTACCGAACTAGAAAACAAAAACAATGCACAGCGCAACCTTGCGGGTGTTTGGTATCAACGCAGGTCCAATAATGGATATTTCGGGGGTGGCATTACCCATTTTCAATACAATATACCGCTTCAAAAATTCGGGGATTTATATAGAAAATTCTATCCTTCTGGAAATACACAAACCTTTTATCACGCATTCCAAGCGCACACCCTAGGCCGCTTCCACCTCTTTAGTGAATGGGCTTACCAGGCGGAAAGCCAACGAAAAGCGGGAATAGCCGGCGTGCTTGCTTCACTGGGCAAAGGAGCTGAAGCCTCCCTCCTATGGCGCAATTTCGAATCTGGATTTGTAAGTCCGTATAACACAGCTTTTGGAAATACATTTCAAAATGAGCAAGGATTGTATGCTGGAATTAAATTAAAAATCACACCGCGCATTTCTTGGAGTCACTACACCGATTTGTATAAATATCCATGGCTTACCTTCCGCCTCTGGGCGCCGAGCAGAGGTAAGGATATTCTAAATCAAATAGACATTGTTCCGCGTAAAAAAGTGCAATTTTATGTGCGTTTTCGCTACCAAGACAAACCCTTACCCGCACTGGAAAACACCACAATAAAACGCGTAGAAATGATGCAAGCCTATCAATTGCGCGTGCATGCCAATGCCCCCTTAGAAAAAGGATACCAATTGCAAATGCGCATAGAGAAAAACAGAAGCATCCGGGAAGGCATTACATTGAATGGAACGCTGGCCTTTGTTCAATTGAGTAAAACCATTGGTAAAAGTAAATTCACCTTGAGATATACCGCCTTTGATATTGCGGATTATTACAACCGAATATTTGCCTTTGAAAATCAACTCGCATATGACTTCGGAACGGTGGCTTTTTATGGAAAAGGAACCGCCGCGTATGTTCTCTACACTCAGAAATTAAACCGCCATTTCAAAGTGGGACTGCGCGCCCACACGCAAAGTTCTTTCAATCCTGGCTCTAGAGATCGCATTCAGAAACAGGGCATTTATGTGCAATTGATTTATTCGGATAATTTGTAAGCAGCGCCCTGCGGCACAGATGGCTGAACGCTGTGTGCATCCATCCTAAAAATGTGCATATAGTAGGGAACGCTAGAATATTCAATGAGGTTTCAACTTACATTTGTAACATGAAAACCATGCTCAAGCTCATCAAGAGATTTAAAACTACCACACTACTCGTGCTCCTGCCCTTTATGCTCAGTTCTTGTTTCGAAGTATCTGAAGAATATTATTTTGAAAATGACGGCAGTGGCACTGCAACATTCACTATTGACCTTAGCCAGTCGATGGCGATGCTCAACCTTATGAAGTCTATGGACACCACAGGAAATACAAATCAGGTTGATAGTCTATTTGAAAATCAAGACGCATTGGAGAGTTTGTCTCAAATAGATGGAATTTACAATATAAAAAATCTAAGTGATACCAGCGCGGGTATCATTTCCTATTCCTACAGTTTTAAAAATATTGAAGCACTCAATAAATCACTTGCCTCCAAAGGAAGCAACAGCGCTTTAGGCTTTGGAGGAAGTCAAGAAGGAAGTGTAAATAGATTTGTTAAAAATGGTAAAACCATAACACGCACCTTGTATGTCCCTAAAAGTCAGGACGACCCCACAGAAGAAGAAGCAATGTCAGAGGCGTTCTTTGACGATGCTACATGGAAAGTTACCTATCATTTTAGCAACAAAGTAAAAAAGGCTTCTGGCGCAACTACGACACTAGATAAAGATAAAAAAACAGTAGTTAGCGCTACCAAATTCTTGGATTTTTCCAAAGGAAGATCCAATCTAAATTGCACGATAAAACTCAAGTAACAGCAGCGTAAGTGACAGCCAAACTCTCAGTAAACATAAACAAATTCGCCACCTTGCGCAATGCACGTGGTGGTAATAATCCCGATATTTTAAAAGCGGCGGTAGATATTCAACATTGGGGCGCTGAGGGCATTACCGTGCATCCCAGACCAGATGAACGCCATATTCGCTATGCCGATGCCCGCGACTTGCGCGCCTTGGTGCATACAGAATATAATATCGAAGGCTATCCGGATGAAAAATTCCTACAACTTATCGAAGAATCAAAACCCGATCAAGTTACTTTGGTGCCAGACCCTCCAGGTGTTTTAACCAGTAACGCAGGTTGGAATACCATAGACAATCAACTTTTCTTGCGAGATGTGGTGGCACGGCTGAAAGCAATGGGTTGCAGGGTGAGTATTTTCCTAGACCCCAACCCTGCCATGGTTCAAGGGGCAAAAGATTGCGGTGCCGACCGCGTAGAACTCTACACAGAATCCTACGCAACGCAGTTTCACCACAATAAAGAAGCGGCAATTGCGCCTTTTATCGAAACGGCAAATGAAATCCACGCCGCAGGTTTGGGTATTAACGCAGGCCATGATTTGGATTTGCACAATCTCCATTTCTTTGCTAGCGCCATTCCACAGTTGCTAGAAGTATCCATTGGTCATGCCTTGGTTTGCGACGCCATCTATTTGGGACTACAAAACACCGTGCAGATGTACAAAGCGCGGTTGCAGCCCACATTTGGAAAATAGACAGCGATAGCTGATTTTTGAGAATTATCGTACTGAATGTGTTTGATTATGAAAAAAGGGATTGCAGCATTTTTGGCATTTTTAATTCTTCAACAAGCCCTGGGATGGGGATTCTTGGGCCACAAAACCATTAACAATCGCGCGGTTTTTGCACTGCCTCCAGAGCTTTTTGGTTTCTATAAACTCCACATCGATTATGTCACAGCCCACAGCACAGATCCTGATAACCGTCGGTATTTATTTGAAGATGAGGGCTGCAGACATTACCTAGATTGTGACCACTATGAATCTGAATCGCCTTTGGACACCATCCCACACAATTGGTATAAAGCGGTAGAAACGTATACAGAAGATTCTTTAACTGCGCATGGAATTGTGCCTTGGCACACCATACTCATGCTGCGCCGGCTTACAAAAGCATTTGAAGAAAAAAACCTTGACAAGATCCTCAAATACAGCGCAGATATCGGCCATTACATCGCCGATGCCCATGTGCCACTGCACGCCTCGTCCAATTACAATGGACAACATACAGGCCAACACGGCATACATGCCCTATGGGAAAGCAGACTTCCGCAGTTGTTCTTGGATAGTTTCGACATTCTGCCCGGCACGGTATCTTATATCGACAATCCGCAGGAATACATTTGGAATACCATGAGCATGAGTTATGCTTGCGTCGACTCAGTATTGCTCATAGAAAAAGCGGTAACGGCAAGGCATGAGAACGACAAATACGCCTATGAAATGGTAGGCAACACTACGGTACAGGTCTATAGCAAGGCTTTTTGCGAAGACTATGATGCCAGCATGCAAGACATGGTTTCACGCCGTATGAAAGCTTCTATCGCTGCTGTGGCTTCATTTTGGTATACCGCCTGGGTAGATGCCGGAATGCCCAATATCACAGAAATCAATGGAACACCCACTCCGGATCCATTGGATGAAAAAGCCGCAAAGGCGCGTGAAAACAGCCCCATTAAAGGCCGCGAAGAGCACGGTAAGGATTAAGCTTGTAAGTATTCCTTTAATTCAGGTTCAAAATACTGTAGGATATTTTTAACCGGCAATGGCAAACCGCCGCCCAAGGCACACAAACTGCCGATTTCCATCGTATTCAACAAATCATCGAGCAATTTGCGGTCTATTTTGTAGCCTTCTTCAATGGCCTTTTGGAACATTTCCTTACCGCGGGTGCTACCCAAACGGCAGGGGAAACATTTACCACAGCTCTCGTGCGCTGTGAATTCAAACAAGTGCTCTATGTATTTCACCAAAGGATAATCACTTGGAATACAGACTACCGAAGCGTGTCCGAGCAAAAATCCAGCCTGCTGAAAACTCTCAAAATCTAAGGTAAGGTCTTTGATTTTCGAAACAGGCACCATACCGCCTAGCGGACCTCCGATATGCATGGCTTTGATGTCGTTTTTAAAGCCACCACCCAATTCATTTACAACAAATTCAAGGGGTGTGCCCATATCTGCTTCATAAATTCCAGGCTTGTGGAAGTGACCATCCAGTGAAATCAATTTGGTACCTGTGCTGCGCCCTCTGCCTATGCTTGCATATCGTGCACCCCCTTCTCTTAAAATCCAAGGAACGGAAGCTAGGGTTTCTACGTTATTCACCACGGTAGGCTTGTTGAAAAGGCCTGATTGTGCTGGAAATGGCGGACGCACGCGCACTTCCGGACGCTGGCCTTCAATTGAATTGAGCAAGGCAGTCTCTTCACCACAGATATACGCACCCATGGCCCGTATTACTTTAAATTGGTAATTAAATCCACTGCCAAGGATATTCTCACCGAGTAGGCCTTTGGCATATAATTCACGGATACAATCCTCAATAACATCAATACTCTCAGGGTATTCACCGCGGATATACACCACACCCCAAGAAGCTCCAATCATATATCCTGTAAGCATCATACCCAAGAGCAGGGCATGAGGACGTTCTTCCATTAAATAGCGGTCGGAATAGGCACCTGGATCGCCTTCATCCGCATTGCACACCACAAACTTTACGTTACTAGGAGTGTTTTTGCAGGTTTCTAGCTTAATTCCCATAGGGAAACCCGCGCCACCACGCCCACGGATTCCAGATTTTTTAATTTCTTCTAATAAATGCTCAGGGGCTTGGGTAAGCGCATTGCGCCACAGCGTATAAAATGCATCTACATCTCCCATAGGCTCCATGAGCACGGGTGTGCCATGTGATCCTGTATTGTATTTGTCTAGTGGACGGCGGTCGCCCTTTTTAATCTCCTCGATTCGTTCGATATCCGAGCCGCTATAGTTATAGCCATTGGCATGAAACGCTTTGTTTTCGTGACAGCGTCCCAGGCAGTACATACTGCCAATCTCAGATGCTGCGTAATGCTCGCCTAACTTGGCTTTAAGCGCCTCTTGGGTTCCTGCGGTCATGCAGGCAGAACCGTCGCATACATACACTTTTTTACCTTGATTTTCAGGACGGGTAAAATCATAGAAACTCGCGGCACCGTATGTATTTGCTTTACCAATAAGGAAAGCATCTGCCAATTTTTCCAACTCTTCAACGGAAGGCGTACCTGTTTTTCGGGCTAGGATCCCAATTTCTTCAAACAGATTCTGTTCGAGGCCTTTTCTACCGGAGAGTTCGCTGAGGTTCTTGCTCATGTGTCGTCAAATTTAGGAATTAATAGGCATATGGGAAAGCCAAAGAACGGGTAAAGCACAGGCCCTGTCCAAAAAATCACTCACCAATAAGCTTACACTTACTCCCCTACGATGGGATGACCCATACTGTCTTGGAATTCAAGACGGGTAACAAAGAAAGAAGACTCTGCTTTGAGCTTTAACCATTTTTTATGGCGCAAATACCATTTCATGCGCAAACTTGGAAACCCTTGGCGGATATAAGAAATCACCATTGGGTGGGCGCGCAGGGTCAGCTGTTTGTGGTTCATGTTCTCCCACAAGTACACAACATTGTTTTCCAGTCTTTCGAGCAGTTGCACACTGTTTTCAATGCGACCGCTGCCATTGCAGCTCGGGCAAATTTCCGTGGTAGAGATTTCCACCTGTGGGCGCACCCTTTCGCGGGTCATTTGCACCAAACCAAACTTACTCATGGGGAGAATGGTATGTCTGGCTTTATCATTTTTCATCGCATCGCGCAGGGCTTTAAACAGCTCATTGCGGTGCTTTGGGTCTTTCATGTCGATAAAATCGACAACGATAATGCCTCCCATGTCACGCAGGCGCACCTGACGTGCAATCTCATCAACAGCCTCCATATTCACTTTCAACACATTTTCATCCCTGTTTTGAGGATCAAAAGAAGTGTTGCCCGAGTTTACGTCTATTACATGCATGGCCTCGGTATGTTCAATAACCAAGTATGCACCTGCACTAAACGGGACACTGCGTCCGAAAGAAGATTTTATTTGTTTAGAAATGCCGTAATGCTCAAAAATGGGCAACTTCCCATTGTGTAGTCTAAGGATTTTATCCCCCTGCTGGGAAATGCGCTGCAAATAGGGACGAATTTCATTGTAAATCTCTTGGTCGTTTACCGCAACAAGAGTAAATGAATCGTTCAGAATGTCGCGAAGCAGGGTTTGAAGGCGGTTGCCTTCGCCTAGCACCAAGGATGCAGGTTGGGCATCTTTAAGTTGGGCCAACAATTGGTCCCACTTGTTCAGCAAATTTCTCAGATCTGCATCAAGATCTGCAATATCAATCCCTTCTGCGACGGTGCGCACAATAACCCCAAAATTCTGGGGTTTGATGCTAGCAGCCAAATCGCGCAGGCGCTTTTTCTCATCGGGGTTTCCGATTTTACGACTAAGGGAAATTTGGTTCGAGAAAGGCACCAATACGAAATATCGGCCAGCGAGGCTGATATCGCAAGTGACTTTGGGGCCTTTGTTGGCGATAGGTTCTTTGAGCACCTGCACCAACACTTTTTCACCCGATTTGAAGGCTTGAGTAATCTTTCCAGTTTTGACCGTATGTGGTTCTAACTGGAAACGTTCGATGTCGAAACCACCGCGCTTGCCTTCCTGCACCAGTTTGGTGAACTTACGGAGGCTGTTTACATTTGGACCCAGGTCGAAATAAGTAAGAAAACCGTCCTTCTCCGCGCCGATATCTACGAACGCAGCATTGAGGGCCGGAGAAATTTTCTTAATTTTTCCGAGGTAAAAATCACCCACTTGAAAAGTAGAATCAACAGATTCTCTGTGGAATTGGGTGAGTTTCTTCCCGGTTAATAATGCAATCTCAATCCCCGACGAACTTCTATTGATAATTAATTCGTTGGTCAAAACGGGGTGTGCTCAGGATTACTTTTTCTTGTGTCTGTTCTTGCGCAGACGCTTCTTGCGTTTGTGTGTCGCAATCTTATGACGTTTTCTTTTCTTTCCGCTTGGCATATCGCTTTAAGGTTTTATTGCTTGTTGTTTTTGAGCCTTCTTGGCCAATTCCAAATAGGTTTTGGCGTTTAAAGAGTCACCCATGTACCCGTATATCTCACTCGTTTGAAAGAGCCAAACAGGATTTTGGGGCTGCAAAGATATTAATTTTTCGCATTTTGCGATGGCTTTTTTCCACTGACTGCTTTTTCTTAGCAGATTTAGGTGGATGAAATGGGTCTCAATATTATTGGAATCTATTGCCAGCGTAGGGCGCAAGACCGATAAAAATTTCATTGGCTCATTTTCATATTCACTCAAATAGGTAATCCATGCATTGCGCAGAGGCACGTTAGTAGAATCCATAGCCAGCCCTTTGTCGATAAAGGTCTTTCCACGTTGGAATAGATAATTACTCACCATGGGAATATCGTGATACTGGGCGCCGCCGAATACCAAATTTCTTGCCGCGGCAGTGAGGTTGTCTCGGGTTGGGTTTTTCTCGGCCAAATCTGCTTCAGCCATAATCGCCAAAGGCTCTATACCTGCTTCCATAGCCCATTGAATCACCGCTTGAAGGGAATCTTCCGCAGCGTTTTTGGCGTCTAAGGCCAAAATACGTCCAATGTGAATGGGTGGTTTGATGTCCTCAAACAACACAGATAAAAATGCATCACGGGAAACAGGCCCCATAGCGGGCTTGTTCATAGCCTGAGGCACTGGGCCTAAGGCAGACAGAGAAGATTTCCAACGGTTTGCCACCATGGCAATGCCAAGCAGCAGGGCTGCAGACAATACAATGACTACGTGGCTTTTTTGCTTATCCACGGCACAAAGTTACAACAGGCGACGCCAATTGGGTAATTATTTACCCTTTAAACGTGCGCTGAGGTCTTTGCTGTCTTTTACTTGTCCTGCAAATTCTTTCGCGGGCTTGAATCGGGCAACATAATGAGCCGGAACCACCAAGCTGGTGTTTCTTTTAATGTTACGGGCGACTTTGGTTTCCCTCTTCTTTAGCTCAAATGTGCCAAAACCACGCAAGTAAATGTTGTTACCACTCACCATTGAGTTTTTAACAACTACAAAGAAGTTGTCCAAAGTGTCTGCTATCGCAGCCTTTTCAAGTCCGGTGCGAACCGCAATCTCGTTTACGATCTCGGATTTGGTCATAAATTTCCTGCTAATTACAAGAATTTATTTGGTTTTTTGCAATGTG
>Ga0315904_10005167_pt1 | contig 18225 bp, 18 predicted proteins | sample LakEriMetagenome_6_FD_203529 | JGI IMG/M metagenome (GOLD analysis project Ga0315904, IMG submission 203529) | Freshwater fungal communities from buoy surface, Lake Erie, Ohio, United States - Buoy 12 MA120 | ecosystem: Environmental > Aquatic > Freshwater > Lake | place: USA: Lake Erie, Ohio...
ATAGTGTACGCTTGTTCACTCTCCCCCGAGGTGACCATGATCCAGAAGTTTAAAGTCGGTTTCGTTACTTTCTCCTACGGTGGCAACGGTGGCATCTCCTCTGAGGTGCCAGACATCCGTGAGTGGATGGTGCCGCTTGTCAACGACTTGTCCCGCGACGACCGCGTGGAGTCGGTGCGTTGCTGGAACCTTGCTGATACCCCCATCACCATGACCCGCAACAGGGCCGTCCTCATGGCTCGGGAGTACGGGATTGACTGTCTGGTGATGGTGGATTCCGACATGAAACCGGATGTAAACGCCGGCATGCCGGGGGTTCGACCGTTCTTTCAGTCATCGTTCGACTTCTTCGTTCATCACCACCCCAAGGGGCCGGTGGTCATCGGGGCGCCATACTGCGGCCCGCCGCCGAACGAGTGCGTGTACGTGTTCCGCTGGCAGAACCAGCAGTCGGAGCATGCGAGCCCCGACTTCCAGCTAGAGATGTACGACCGCAGCACTGCCGTAAAGATGATGGGCATCCAGGAGTGCGCGGCATTGCCGACTGGTTTGATCATGTACGACATGCGGTCGTTTGAACTCACGGAACCAAAGACGGCCGAGGAAAAACCGTGGTTTTACTACGAGTGGAAGGACAAGTACGCCGCCGATAAAGCATCCACCGAGGACGTGACGCAGACCCGTGACCTGTCGCTCGTCGGTACGCAGAAGCTGGGTTACAACCCGGTGTACTGCAACTGGGACGCCTGGGCTGGTCATTGGAAGCCCAAGTGCGTGGGCAAGCCTGTGGTGCTAGAGGCCAAGGGCATCAGCGAGAAACTCCGCTCCTACTGGGAAGCCGGCGTGGAGCTTGACGTGAAAATTGTGGAATTGCGCCCATCAAACTTCATGCAGCGCGCGCTGGCGAACGGTGTCCGAAACTAAGACGTGCATTACCTGCGGGCAGACATTCCCCGCGACCACGGCGCACTTCCATAAATCCAAGGATGGATTCAATCCGCGGTGTCGGAAGTGCCGCAACAAGAAAGAGCGGAAAGCTCGGGCCAACAAGCGCAACGAGAAGCTGGAGGAGATTGAGAAGGGCGCCGTCGATCTGTTCCTCAAGTCGGCGCGTCTCGGCGGGGCGAGCATCCCGCACTCCTCGGAACTGCTGGAAGTTCTCTTTGAGTACTTCGGCGGTGTGCGCGGGTTCGGCAACGCCTTCATGAAGCAGTTCTTCCAGGCCCCCGTTGGCGGAGCTTTCCGCACCAAGATGCTGGACACCATGGTCCGGCTGGTGACGCAGAACACGGCCATGGGCGGGGCGAAGAAGCCGCTGGAGTTGATGACCGACCAAGAGCTAGAGGCCGAGGTGCGCCGCCAAGTCTTGGAGGCTGCCATGTCGATCACGGTGAACGGAAAGGTGGAGAAGGATGAAGTGCGAAACTTGCCGGTGGTGGGAGAAGATAACGGCGTTATACGGGATATGCAGACGGTGCCCGCCAAGTCAGGAGGATTTCCCGGTGACGAGGAACACGGACTGGTGCGGCGAGTGGAAGCCCAATGAAACGCCACCCGAAGATACCGCCACCACCTCCTCCTGACGGCGGCGTAATGCCGGGCCTGACGCAGCACGCGCTGTCCTCTCTGAAGGAGGTTCAGCAGGAACTGCAAGGCCGGCGGCTAGAGGCTCTCAGGCTGTACGAGCCCATGCCGCACCAGGAGGAGTTCCATAGCTGCATGACCAGCGAGCGCATCGTACTTGGAGGGAATCGGGGAGGAAAATCGCTTGCGGTCGCCGTGGAGATGGCTCGCGCCGTGACGGGGCAAGACCCGCACAACAAGTACCCCAAAGAGAATGGCAACCTCGCTATCGTCGGCAGGAACTGGCCGCACATCGGTCTTGTGATCTACCCGATCCTCTTCAAGGCCGGCGCCTTCCGCATCATCAAGGACGAGATCACAGGTCAGTGGCGCAGCGTCCGCAAGGGCGACGATAGGGCCAAGTCCAAGCCAGCACCACCGCTCATTCCGCCTCGGCTCGTCAAAGACATGTCTTGGGTGCTGAAGAACGCGGGCTACCTGAACAAGGCGGAACTGACCAACGGCTGGACGATCTGGTGCTTCTCGTCAGAGGGAGAACCGCCGCAGGGCTACCAAGCGGACGCCGTTTGGCTGGACGAAGATTTGAACAATGAGCGGTGGGTCGGTGAGTGCCAAGCGCGTCTAGCGGATCGCAAGGGCCGCTTCATTTGGTCGGCCATGCCGCACTCCAAGAACGACGCCCTTTTGGGGCTATGCGAGCGCGCTGACAAGGCCGTGGAGGACAACGTCCCCAACCCGATCATCAAGAAGTTCACCTTCAGATTTTTGGACAACCAGTTCATCGATGACGAAGAGAAGCGGAAGAACATCGAACGCTGGTCGGCGCTTGGCCAAGAAGAACTGAAGATGCGTGCCGAGGGTGAGTTCACCACCGAAAACACGCTCATGTACCCGTCGTTCAACCCGGCGGTCCACATGATGCAGCGGTCGGAACTCCCCGATGGGAAGGTGCCCGACGAGTGGACGAGGTACGTGGCGATTGACCCGGGCCACGCGGTAATGGCCACGCTGTTCGGCGCCGTGCCGCCCGACGAGAAGTTCCTGCTGATCTACGACGAACTGTACATCCGCAACTGTAACGCGCTGATCTGGGGCGAGGCGTTTGCCGAGAAAGCCAAGACGCAGTCGTTCCGCGTGTTCATCATGGACATGCACGGTGGCGCCCTGCGTGACCTGGGCTCCGGCCGGCTGCCGCATGAGTTGTACACCGAGCAACTGAAGAAGCACGGCATCAAATCCCAGGCGTCGGGAGTCTCATTCATCCCCGGGTCGGACGATATCCCGGCCCGAACGGCCCTCGTCCGGCAGATGCTGCATATCCGCGGTGACGGCAGCACACGCCTGAAGATTCTGGACGGCGCCTGCCCCAACCTCATCCGTGAGATAAAGCGCTATCGCAAGAAGACAACAACGGTCAACGGGCAGACGTTCGTCACCGACGTGCCGTACACGCGCGGCGAGGTCCATGCCTGCCAGACGCTTGAGTACCTCTGCGCCTACGAACCCAAATACTACGCACCCCCCAAGGTCTATGGCCCCGAGCCGTGGTGGGTGAAGTACCTAGCCGACAAGAAGCGTCGGCAGGGCGAAAGCAGCGACAACTGCGTCATCCTCGGGCCGATAGGGAGTCGAAGGAATGTCTGATTACGTGATGCCGGAAGTGAAGCTGGGCGAGTGGGTCTATTTCTACGCCCATGAAGGTGCCGACCCTGTGGTGGCCATGGTCCAGCAAGTCGGGAAAAGCACCCTGGTGCTGTGGTCGATTTCCCCGGGTTATGGGGGCGTGGAGCGGCCCAGCGTCCACCACAAGAGCGATCCCCGGATGGCGGAAAACCCCGAGTGGAAGACCTACGGGACGTGGGACCACCAGCCCCGCGACCCCAAGATCGCCATCCTGAGTGAGCGGGTTTCGGCCCTGGAGCGGCGTTTGGAAGCCGTGGAAGGCAAAAAGGCCAAATAGGGGCATTGATCAGTAGGAGATTCTATGCCGCCCAAAGCAGTGTTTGACGTAGCCAAGGCCGCTGCCCTAAATGCGACCGGCATGAGCCTGACGGCTATTTCCCGCCTGCCGGGCATGCCGTCAAGTCCAGCAATAAAAAGGCACATGCTCAACGCCGGGTTCCGCCCCTGCCGAGGCCGCCCCAAGCTGCATGAAGTGCCCCGCGGCGAGTTGCTGGAGCTACACCACGGGCAGAACCTGACGGCCGCAGCCATTGGCGAACTGTACGGGTGCAGCGGCAGTTCCGTACGTCGCCGGCTGATGGCGTTGGGCTTGGGAAAAGGTTGTGGCAAGTCCAAAAAGCTCAATGGCTGCCAGAGCCACAAGTGGCGTGGCGGCAGATACGTTGCGCCGACTGGGTATGTGTTTATTCACAGGCCGAGCCATCCGAACGCTGGTCCGAATGGGTATGTGGCCGAACATCGGCTCGTCGCTTCTGAGTCTATCGGCAGGCCGCTGCGGCCGGACGAGCAAGTTCATCACATAGACGGGGACAAGAAAAACAACCACATCTCTAACTTGATTGTGGTTCCACGCGGCAAGCACCAACGGCTGCATGCCGACATTCACAAAGAGCTTCGCGCGCTGCGGGCAGAGGTGGCTCGCTTGCGCGGATTTGACCCCTGCAACCCGCTGGTTCCTCGGTATGGCGGCATTCACCACTGCACTGACTGGAAGGTTGTTGGATGAGCCAAAGCAATCCGCTGCGCCCGCTAGTGCAGACGTGGTTAAAAAAAGTGTCGCTTGCGCAGAAGCACAAGAAGCCCTTCTCCTCAGACGCCCAGGAGGCGATGGACTTCTACTGCGGCGACCCGGACTTCATGTGGAAGGATGCCTATGCCCGGGGTGAGAGAGGCTACAACCGCGGCCTGTCCCCCCCCGAGTTCCGCATGCAAGTGAACCGTGTGTGGGAGGCTGTCCGCATCTTCTCGGCGGTCATCCACCACCGGAACCCCGAGCGGCTTGTGACCCCCAGGCAGTATCCGGTCATCCCGCCGGAACTCCTGGGAATCCAGCCTCAGCCTCCCGTGCCGCAGATGGGGCCAGATGGGCAACCCGTCATGGGGCCTGACGGCCAGCCGGTGATGATGCCGGACCCGCAGATCATGGCCTACCAGCAGGGCCTGCAGCAGCAGCAGTTCATGTTTGGCCGGCGACAGATTGTCTCCAAACTTCTGGAGGACTACCTGAACTACACGCCCAACGAACTGGACCTCAAGCGCCATTCCCGCAAGGTGGTGGAAGAGGCGTTCATCAAAGGCGCTGGGGTGTGGTGGCATGAACTGTATTCGCCTCCAGGCTCCACCGTGAAGATGGCCGGGTCGTTCTTCGACTCCATCGACAACATCGTTTGGGACGCGGACGCCGACGAGTTTGAGGACATCCGCTGGGCGGCACGCAAGCGCATCCAGCCAGTCAATGAAGTGGCGGCGAAGTTCGGCCTGAATCCCGATGATCTCAAGGGTCACCTGGAGAGCTACCAAGCCCGGGAGGACGTGGACGCCCGCGGGTACGAGTACAAGAGGAAGCAGGGCAAGACCAACGATCTGATCTGCTACTGGGAGATTTATTCCAAGACGGGGTTCGGTGACAGGCTCAAGGATGCCGAGCCGGACCTGAAGGGGAAGTTCGACGCCCTTGGGCAGAACTGCTACTTGGTCGTTGCAGAGGGAATCGATTACCCGCTGAACATCCCTCCCGCCATCCTCCAGGAAGAGGTGGACGAGACGGGCATTCCCCAACAGTTGTTCATGAATGCCCAGTGGCCGATCCCGTTCTGGGTGGAGCCCAACGGCTGGCCTTTCACGTTGCTTGCGTGGCACGGCAAGCCGGGCTACTCCTGGCCGATCAGTATTATCCGCCCTGGCATCGGGGAGCTTCGATTTATCAATTGGGCGATGAGTTTCTTGGCGACTCGCATCGCCACTAGTTCGCAGACACTCATCGGCGTATCGAAGTCAGCAGACCCCGATATCAAGGCCAAGCTGCTTGAGCGCAGTGAGGGCGGCTTCAAGATCGTTGAAATCTCCGAGGCCATCGGCCGAAACGTCAACGACGTGATCTCGGTGTTCAGCATGCCCGGCGTGACGCAGGACATGTACCAGATCATTGCCGAGGTGACGAACCTGTTTGACCGCCGCGTGGGTCTGACAGAACTCATTTACGGCATGACCCGCTCATCCTTCAGGTCGGCTGCAGAAGCCGCCGTGAAGTCGGAACAGATTTCGGTCAGGCCAGACGATTACGCCAACACGTTGGAAGACGCCATGACCGAGGTGTCACGCAAAGAGGCACTGCTGGCGCGGTGGATGATCCAGCCGCAAGACATCGCTCCGCTCCTTGGCCCCATGGCCGCGCAAGCCTGGGCGCTGCACGTCCAGCAGGAAGACCCGGAGAGCATCGTCCGGGAGTACTCGTACCGCATCGAAGCGGGCTCCATCAAGAAGCCGAACATCGCCACCAAGATTGAGAATCTGAACCAAGCGATGCAGACCCTCATGCCAGTGGCGCAGGGGCTAATGCAGGCCGGGAGGCCGGAACTGTTCAATTCTCTGATCACCGACTGGGGCGATGCGATGAACTTTGACGTGTCGAAGTACATGATCCCCCCTCCTCCACCTCCAGGCCCGCCTCCAGGCGAGCCAAACAGTCCGACGCCCCCGCAAGGACAATAACCCTATATGGACGTTCCCGTAGAAGTTTTGCGTTCCGGCCGAGAGGCCATTGACCGCTACATCAAAGCCCTTCCGTACGGCGAGAATTGGGCTGCCATGGTCGCCACCCAGATCGCCCCAGGAACCAAGGGGTCCGACCGGGCGTTCATGGAGGGGCGTCTAAACAACCAGCAGTTGGACGAGATGCCCACCCGGCAGGCCAAGTTCATCTCCCAGCAGGCTCGGGACGCGGGGATCAGCATCTCGGGCAAGTACTACTGCGGCGGCATCGCGGATCACCGCGGCTGGCGTGACCCCGAGGCGTGGGTGTCATCCAACGATGACATCCGGCGGGTCGCCATGAAGCGCGGTCACACGGTCGCCGGCAGTGTGAACTACGACGCCGGGCCGCCGCCGCCTGTCAAACGCAAGGCGTTGAGTGAGCGGATCATCAAGGAAGAGATCGCCCGGGAGAAGAGGCTGAACCCGGGGCTCAAGGTCACGCCCGAACTGCGGCACAAGATCATCGAACGTCACGCCCATCCCAAGTTGCGAGGAAAGTAATGGCCATCATTGAGAGGTTCTTTTCACCGGGCTCGGTCATCACCGCATGCTCGTCAGCGGCGACCACCACGCCCCGGTTTCCTTTTGGCCGCTGGGCCGGTGGCGGGGTGCTGATCACCAATACCAACAGTGCCACGCAGATCAACTGGTATGCGTCCTCGGGCAACGAGACGGTGCCCGTCCAGGTCTACGGTGCCGATGGCTCGGCCGTGACCTCGGCCGTCACTGTGGGCGGGATTCCGATCCCCGATGCGTGCTTTGGCTATCCGTACGTGGCCCCGATCATTACTGGCGCCGCCTCCTGCCAGATGACCGTCTGCGTAAAGGGCTAGTCGCATGGCGATGAACCAGCGGCTGATGCGGCCGGTGGCATCCGGCCCGACCTACCACCCAGAGGCGTTGGCGTGGCGCACGGCAGCACTGGCAAATGGCGGCACCGGAATCACCGCTTCCACAATGCAGGCGGTATCCGACTTTTGTGCAGCCATTGATGCGGCCGGCATTCGATCAGCGTTCCTGCGCTTGAATCTCGTTTGCGGCGGGAATTTAGCAGCCGCTCGCACGCCGCTTTACCGAGGGGCTTCGCCCGGCGGCACGCAGTACGGGCCTGTCATCGACGTAAACGTCGGCCCACTGGCGGAGGAAGATTACACACAGGCAACCGGCCTGTACTTCAACGGACTCAGCAAGTACATCGACACTGGACTCACAATCGGCAGCCTGTACTCGTTCGGTGCCGGCGCGTCCGACACGCATGCAAGCGTGTATCTGCGGACCAATGATTTTGGCCCCCACTTCGGCGGCCAGGATTACGCAGGCGCGTATTCCAACAACGCCGTGGCCTTGGACGCTGGAAGCAGTGGTGGATTCATCGCTGACTACGCCCCTGTTTTGCGAATCGGCAATGTGAATTATGGCGAAGGCGAGATTTTTACAGCCGCGGCACATGCCCTTGGCCATCATCTGGCAATGCGATCCAGTGATTCCGCCGGCGTGTACTTGCAGGCTGGAACGGATGTGACCGGCACCATTACGGGCTACACCGCCGCCTTTGCTTCGGCAGACAGCACGCCGCTCTATTTTGGCGCGACGTGGTCGTCAACAGACAACGGCAGTGGGCCAGAGCCAAACCCTTTTCTTGGTCGGGCAACGCTGGCTGCGTACTCTGTCGGGCGCATTCAGGGCCTGAGTGACAGCGCAGGGCGAGTCGCATTTTACAATGCCACGCAGGCGTTCCAGACGGCTCTCGGGAGGGCTATCTAATGGGCTGGCTGGCAGTGACCGACGAGCAGCGCGCATCGCTCGCGGCGTTCAACACAGGCAGCGTGCGAGTCAATGTGGTTCGCGGAACGCAGGGCGGCTGGCTAGTGTGCGATGACGCACTTGCCGAAGCAGTGCCCGGCGGGTCGCTGTCGCAGTTTGCAGAGTGGTATTCATGGCTGACGCCCAGCGATGACGTGCCGGCGCCGCGGCCACCCAGAAAGAAATAATGGCCTACCTTACTTACTTTGACGTGGTCGAACACTTGATCGTCTCGTCGTTCGGCGGGCCGCAGGATGCCGAGCAAAGGGACATCCGCGCCGCCGTGCAGCGGGCGTACGATGAGGTCACAACCATCCGGGATTGGTCGTTCTATTCGGTCCACGGTCGGGTGGTGACCGTCGCTCCCGTGACCGATGGGACCGTCTCCTTCTCCACGTCAACCAATCAACTCACTCTCACAGGGGCTACGTGGCCTGCCTGGGCCGGCAGTGCGACGATCCGCGTGGGAAACCGGGTGGCCGACATTGCTTCTCGGGACAGCAGCACGGTCCTGACATTGGACTCACAGGTCACGTTCCCCGCGAACTTTTCCGGCGAGTCCTACATCCTGTATCAGACTATCTATCCGCTGCCTACTGATCTGCGGAACATGGACGAGCCCTCCAATGAGCTCTTCTGGTGGTCGGGCATCTATCTGACCCCCGATGAGGCGATGAAGGTGGAGCGGGTCAACTACCGATCCGGGTTCCCACTTCACTGGACGATCATCAAAGACCCCGCCTCCTACGGCTGGGCCGTGAAGCTCATCGGCTATCCGATCAAGCAGGAGACGATTGACTTCACCTACCGAAGGCGCCCAAGGCCGATTCGGTATTCCGGCCATGAGGCTGCCCTTCGTCAGGGAACCATCGCCCGGTCATCCGCCACGGTCACCGGGACGGGCACGGCGTTTTCATCCGCCATGGTGGGTTCGATCCTGCGGGTCGGTGACACCACCAATTCTCCTGGACCGATGGAGTCCATTACTCCGTGGGCGTCGGAGTCCAAGATCACCGCAGTGGCCAGTGCTACAGGACTCACCACGGCTGATTCTGGGACGGTGGCCTCGTCAACCAAGTATCTGATCACCGATCCCATTGACGTGCCGCCACACATGCACAACGTCATCCGGTCGGGAGCGGAGTATTGGCTGGCCCGCATCCGAGATCAGAAGCCCGACAAGGTGTTCTCCATGTACCAGCGTGACCTGCGCTTGGCCATGGAGATGGACACTCTTGCACCTACTTCCGGCCGCTCCAAGGACATCTGGTCCGACCGCGGCTGGAGAAGCCCCCTGCAATCAGACGGTGGCACCACATGATCACCATCGACACTTGGAAAGGGCTTGTCACCAACGGCAGCCCATACGCCTTGCCTCCGGGGGCGGCTGTGGTGCAAACAAACTTCCAATGCCGGCGACCGGGGGAGCTTTCCGCCCGTGGCGGGCAGACGGCGGCGACGTTTTCCACTACCGCCGGATGCACGGTCGCAATCATTGAGATGTTTCGCTGTCCCATCGGAGCGTCCGAGAGCGTGGTGGTGCAAGGCGCTGACGGCAACATCTATGTCGCCAAGGGACTGACGTGACAAAGATTAGCTCTAGCGCCTTCGACGTGACGGTGCCGATGACGTTCGCCAGAGGGCGGAACGGGGACGTGTACGGCGTCAACGGGCGGGAGCGTGGTTTGCGGTGGGACACCATCACCGCCAACGCAGAGGGCTTGGGCATCACCGCGCCGACCACCAAGCCGACGCTCACGTCCAGCGTAATCGCCGCATGCTACTACGTGTCGGCCGTACAAGTCTTCTCTGGCGGGAACGGATACGAAAAATCGCCCGATGTAACTTTTGACGGCACCGGCGGTGCGGCGGCAAAGGCTAATGTGTCGTACGGCCGGATCGTTAGCGTAGACATGTTGAACTACGGCAATCGCTATACTTCGCCGCCAACAGTTTCCGTGGCAGGCCCTGGTTATGCGCCGCCCACTGCGCCCGTGTTTGTGGTAAATGTTGACGGGCAGATTGCGGGCGTTTCACTGACGAGCCTGGGGTCTGGGTACACTTCCGCGCCAACCATATCTCTCTCTGGAGGCGGCGGCAGCAATGCGTTGTTGACGTGCCAGATCAACGAAGACGGCGCTATTGATTCGATAAACATTGAGAGCCCGGGAACTGGGTACACTTCCGCGCCAACAATATCTTTCTCTGGCGGCGGCGGCTCAAGCGCTGCGGCGACTGTTGTCATGGCGTACGAGGTTTCGTCAGTTAGCGTGACTACTGGCGGCAGCGGGCATTCTGGAACGCCGTACTTGCGATTTGCCGGCACTGGGGGAGGGGCCGTTGCCGTTTGCAATGTTTCAGGAGGCGTGATCAACAGCGTTGACGTTCTTCAGGGCGGCTCGTACCGCACGCCTTCCATCACAGCAACCGTAAAACCAACGCCAGGAACCAGCCGACCGACCGCCCAACTGCTGCCCGTGATGGCACCGTGCATGCGGGGCAAGTATTGGTGTGCGATCCGGTATGTGGACGATACCGACACACCAATTCCCAGCTCAATCTCCGAGCTTGCGGAAATTGAACTACAGCAGGCCACGGGCTCCATCACTTGGACATGGTCCAATACTGGCATTGATGCGCGGGCTGCCAAGATCGAATTGTGGCGAACCACCGCCGACCAAGCGCTCGTCCTGTACCGCGTGGCCTCGGTTCCAACATCCACTACCTCGTACGTGGACAAGATTGGCGACAACGAATTGATCGACCCCAAGCGGCCTAGTTTCTGCACGGCCTCCGCCAGCACAGACGTGGTGACGTGCAGCGGTCACGGCCTGTCCAACGGCGACGTTGTCACGTTCTCCGCATTAACGGGCGGCGCCGGACTGACGGCTGGCGTGGAGTATTACGTGGTTTCCGCCACGGCCAGCACGTTTAAGGTATCGACAACCAAGGGCGGGACTGCGCTGAATATTACTTCAGACCTGACGGACGCCGTTGTCAGCACCGGCTTGTTTGAGGCCCTGCCCATTGTCCTGCCAAACGGCCAGCCCAACGCCAGGAGGTTTACGCCGCCGCCGCAGAACAAGTCATCTATTGTCATGTTTCAGGACCGCGCGTGGTATGCCGTGGACGTGGCGGGGCGAAAGTTTGACGGCACCACAGACGCTAACGCCGCCGAGCCCAACGCCCTGTACTTCTCCGAGGTGGACGAGCCAGAATCTGTCCCGGAAACAAACCAGCTAGTACTGCAGCAGAACATTAAGGGCTCCGACAAGATCACGGCCTTGATGCCGTTCGGAGCCGGAATGATCATATTCCAGCAGCGCCACGCCTACCGGCTGTCGTATGTGGCCCAGCCCGTGGCCGACGCCAGCATCGCCTTGGTGTGTCAGCGAGGATGCCTGAACCAGCGGTGCTGGGACGTGTTCGACGGCGTGGCGTACGTTGTGGACTCCATGGGCATGTACGTGCTTGACGGCACCACGGCCCTGCCCATCTCGGACGTGGTGGACACCTACTGGTCAAACAACGTCATCCATTTCCCCAGCAGCAAGTGGTTCTTCGTCCGCGTCGATCCCATCACCCGGATCGTACGATTCTTCCACGCCGTGTCGGCCGGCTATCCAGACCGAGCCCTGTGCTACAGCCCCGTGACGAAGACGTGGTGGCTTGAGACTTACGCCCAGACGTTCAGCGCTTCCGAGGTGCTGGTGTCCGGCAGTCGGCAGACCATGCTGGTGGGAGGTCAGGCTGGCGGGCTCTATGCCTTTGACGCCGGCACGCAAGACCTGACTTCAAGCGATGCGGTTGCTGGGATCGCCTGTTCGTACCGCACCGGGAACATGGCGTTCAGCGCAACGGAGTCCGACCGCGGCATCCGGGTGCTGTACTCTCCGACCTCCACCGATTGCACGCTGGCCTTGGCACTGCATTACAACAACTCGTCCACGGCCCGCCCTTCCGCCGTCCGCACGGACAGGGGGACTGGGTTCACTACCGATGGCGGCAGCAGCGCCACGCTGAACATGAAGCTCACCCGCTCCGCCCTTGGGGACGCCACGGGCTTGGCGGTGTGTTCGTACGCTGGGAGGCTTGATGACAAATCGTCCGGCGGAGATAGGCATGTTGCCATTGATGTCTCAGGGACTCGCGCGGCCAGCAATCCGCTGACTCTATATGCCGTCCAGGTTGGGGGTGTTGGATAGTGTTCACTCTCCAAGCCAATGCGATCACTACCGCGCTGCGTGGTTCTGGCATACCGAATGAGTCAGCGCAAGACATGGTCAACGCCATGTGCAACTGTGCGCAAACCATTGAACACCGCGGATCGCTGGACTTTACGTATCAAACTCCGTGGTCTAACAACTACCCTGGTCTTGAGCCCCCAGCCGGACGAGTTGGCCCCTACACCCCAGAAACAGGCGGGCGGCCATCGGGGCAGATGCTGCCGCAGATTGCGCCGTGGCAGAACATCCCCTGGTATCCGATCCCGTGGGAACCTCCCGCGACGGTGACGGTCCCCGGCCCGGTGCAGACGGGCCCGCTGCAGTCTGGCCCCACAACAATGACCTCTGTCACCAACCTTGGGCCGACCATCAATTACGGGCCCGTTTTTACCAACAACGAAACCCGCGTTGAAGGTTCGATGACAGTCAACAACAACACCAAGCTGGGCGACACCACCACGCAAAACATCACCAACGAGGGTGACCTGTTTGTGGATGGCGACACGGAGTTCGGCGGCCCGCTGGTGCAGCTTGGCCCGACCTTCAATGCTGGCCCCGCGTTTTTTGGTGGTCCGATCACCATTCGGATTGGGGATCGGGTAGGCCGGCTCCAGCTTGTAAACCTGCGGTATGTCCGTGCGGTGCGGTTTGACCCAATTGCAAACGGCTTGGTGGCAGAGCGCCGCGTTGCTCGGGTGCTGGTGCTATCCGACGCCCGACTGCCTGACGCTACAGTGTGCTGATAGCCCCGGAAAAGACCTTGGTGGACGCAGCTTTGGCGGCAATCTGGCGTCGGCGTGCCGCGTAACGGGCATGGCGGGCAATAACTACAGGAGGCTTATACATGCCAAGTTACACGTTCTCCGGTGATCCGGTTTCCATAGCCGCGGCAAGCAAGGCCCACGCCGCCGATGCCGCGGCCCAGGCGCAGATGTGGAGCGCCGCCAATAACGCCGCTGGGCAGATGGGCGCTGCCCGAGAGCAGGGTCAGGCGATGCGGGACGCCACGCTTTTTGAGCAGCCCGGCAAGTTTGCCGGCGTTCTCGGCAACCTGTACGGCGGTTACGCCAATGCCGCTCCCCAGATGCTTGGCGCGTACACGCAGCCCTACTCCAATGCGTTCAACGGTTACATGGCTGGCCTCGGCGGTTTGGGGAACGCCACGGGGGTGATGGGTGCCGGTGCCATGCAGGGCCTCGGAGCAACGGGCCAGCAGCTTGCAGCCAACCTCGGGACGATTGGCGCCGCCCAGGCCAACTCCTTGGCTGCGCAGTCAAACGCCGCCGCCAACGCTTACGGTCAACTTGGGGTCGGAAACTACAACCTTCAGGGGCAACTGGGCACAGCGATGGCCCAAGCGGCCGTCGCCCAAGCGGCAGCATCGCAGCAGCAGGCCAAGATGGCGATGCTGGAGCGCGTGCTTCCGGGACTCCTGTCTTCGCCTGGAGGCGGTGGGTTCAATACCTCTGATCCAAACGGGATGATCGCTTCTGGCTCGTACTCTGGGCCGCGGACTGGCGGGCGGGTCGGTTCAGGGAGTGCGATGTCGCGGCAGGCCAGCCAGCCGTCAGGCTTTGATGCGCTCGGGAATTTCATCAATTCCCAGATGGATCGCATGGCCTTGCCGGGGTCGGACAACAATCGAATCTTGGACGGCCTTGCATCGCAGTTTAACTCCAACCGCGATGCCACGCTGACCAGCGGCCGTGAGGCCATTGGCGCGGGCTCGCAAATCCTGCCTCAACTAGGAGGCCAGATGTCTGGCGCGTTCAAGCAAGGCACCGATGCGTTGCAGGGATTAGCCGGCCAGATGGGCGCGGGTTTTAATCGCTACGCCACCGACACTGGCAACGCCTACAACACAGCCCAAGCCGGACTGACTAACCAGTTTGATAAAGCGTTTGGCGGGGTGAATGACATGTGGGACAAGAGCCTTGGCAAGAACGAGATGTTCATGACGCCCGCCGAAAAGGCCAAGCGTCAGGCCGAACTGGCTGACTACAACCGTCAGCGTGAAGACGAACTGTACGCCAGCGGAAATGACCTCGGTTCTCGGCGGCGGCTGGCCACGCAACGAGCAGAGGAAGACAAGCGGTTGGACTACTTGCAGCGTAATCAGATTTCGGCTGACCGAGGAGCAAGAATTCAGGCCGACACCGAGGTGCGGCGGAACTGGTGGAACTCCATGACTCCGCGTCAGCGACGGCTGGAGGGAATGAAGCAAAACCCGTTTGGGTCCGTTGGCGGTTGGCAGAATTCCCTCATGCGTGGGCAGACGTGGTAAACCATGTTTAAATACCAAACGACTATCGATCCCAATCGGCAGGTCTATAGCCCGACCATGGGCATGGAGCGCCTGACTGCCAAACCGCCGCTCAAGTTCTCTTCCGGCGCAGCAGGCCAGCACTTTGCCGACGTGTATCGCGGGCTTGGCCAGCAGGCTGCCGTCACGCTCGGGCGAGCAGCCACCGACACCCAGAACAAGTACGGCGTAGCTGCGCAGAACGCGCAAGACCAGTCCGTTCTAGGCGGGCTCAATCTGCTGTCTAACCAGCAGGCGAATCAGTTTGCCCAACAGGAAGCCATGAACGCCATGCGGGCCCGGTTCCTCAATAGCGCCCTTGGAGGGCTGATGTAATGGCGGCTTTTTCTAACAACGTCAACCTCAACCAGCCGCGAGAGACTGGCTATTCGCCTCGTCAGACGCAAGGGGCTTACAACTTTCAGCAGGCGCAAGCGTTCTCTGCCGCTGATCCAAGAATGAACATGAAGGGCTTGGACCGGCCTGGGCTTTCGCGGGCCGGCGGGCAACAATCTTATGCCGCCGCGGCGGCTGCCAATGCATATGCCAACGGCATGCAGAATGCCGAATCCATCCCGATCCAAGACGCCTCTTACAACGCAAACGCCGCCCTGCAGCAGCAAGCGTCCCGTGATCAGATGTCGCAACAGTACGCCGCATTTCAAGAGCGGCTGCGGCAACAGCAGGCCATGTTCGACATCTCCAACAAGCAGACTGCCCTTGGGCTTCTCTCAGGACTTCTAGGATGAAAATCAACTTCGATCTGGATGATCTCACCAACGCAGCGCTCAAGCGCCTTGTGAAGCAGTTGGTCACGGCGAGCGACAAGGACGAGAAAAAGATTCTCGCCAAGCTCGCCAAGCAGGGGGGCGGGGAATCCGCTGACGAGGAAGACAAGGAGCGCAACGACTTGGCCGATCTGGCCGAGGAAATGCACGGCAAGCCCAACACCCCCGAGGTGGAGGACGATGACGCCTTCGCCAAGAAGAGGAAGAAGAAGTAATGGGTGGAAAGAACAAGGCGATTCAGACTGTGCTGGATTTTGGCGGCGCGGCCGATGACGCTGGCGATGCCGTGCGCTCGCTGCTTGCGGACAAATCTTTCGCTCTAGACGATTTGTTCAATTCAGAACTCGTCGGGAAACTCCCGCCCGACATTCAGTTGCGGCTGATGCGCAATGACCCGTCCGTGATCTCCGACATCATGGCGCTCGGTCGGGGCGGGAAGGCCAATATCGATGACGTTGCCGCCCGCGCCACGCCTGCGGTTGAAATCCCCTATGCCAACCAAGGAGTCGGCCGCAGGGAGGCGCCGCTTGATTCTTCGTCGGGCTGGACGAACGAATCGGGCTCGGCCCGCGTTGGATACCCTGGCCCTGGCGTGATGCGGTTTCCGCCACCAGCGGTGGTCAGTGGCGAGCGTGCGCTGTCAGTGATCGATGCACCGCCATCTCCCGGTGCTGGTCGGGTGGACCGTGTTTACGACGTGATCCCAGGCGAGAGCGGCGTCACGGCCCTCTCCATTCCTGGGCTGGGTGGTCGGGCTGTTCCGGTTGATCTGTTCGGTGGGCCGGGCCGGGGGCTATCTGTTGTCGAATCTCGTCCGACTCCTATGGATTTCACTGAGCTTTTTGGAAATCCCGAGGCTGTTGCACGGCAAGGCCGGGCGGCTGCACGGCAAGGCAAGGCGATGGACTTTACTGATCTTTTCGGCGCCGCCCGCAGCCCAGGCGATCCCTCTGACCTCACCGATCTTTTTGGCCCAGGCCGCGGTCCTTCAAACGCACGGCGGGGCGTTGACTACTCGGACCTGTTCAGCACCGGCCCCCGGCCGTCTTTGTCCAATGACATCGGCATGACGCTTCCCGGCAGTCAACCGCCCACCTTTCGCCGGTCATCTAACGCGCAGGGGGAAAAGCCTCCCTCTGCACGCCGCATGGCGCTCACTGGCACCGGCGCCTTGGGCGCATTGACGGCCGGCGGGATCGCCGCAGATGCCTACTTTGGTGACGCGCCAGAGCCCGAGACGGCGCGGGCGCCAATGCCGGCCGACCCCATCAGCATCCTGACCAACATGGGGATGTCTCGCAGTCGGGCCCAAGCTGTCATGGCGTATCCATCGGAAATGTCCACCCGCGAGCGGGCCATGATCCGTTCGCTGCCGGCTAAGACCCAAGAACTCATTTTCCAGCGATAAGAAGGAACCACATGGCCAGCGATCTTGCCGCCCAGCGTGCCGCGATGCGAGCCGCCGTCAACGCCACTCGTCCCCAAGCAAGTGGCCCTTCGTCTTCCATGACAGACGAGCAACTGATGCGACTCCTTGATCATCCCGACCCCAAAGTACGAGATGCGGCGCGGCGGCAGCTTGATGCACGGCGGCAGACTGGATCGACAACTGCCGACCTTGCCAATGAGACTCGCCCTGTTCCTGAAGTGAAGACCGAGGACAACGGCTGGAAGAACGGCGCGTTTAATTGGGACTTGGCCAAGCAAGAGATGGCTGCCCAGCGAGAGAGGGCCGACGCTTCCGAAGAGGCCCGCCGCGCAGAGTGGGATAACAATTACGGCGACGGCACGTACGACTATCGCGGTGCGGCTGGCGCCGTGCGGCGGGACCGTGGCTTGCGGCAGCCCGCCAGCAAGCAGGAACAGTTGGATGCCATGCGCGCCGCGCAAATTGCCGACCTAGAGCAACAGCGGCAAGATGAGGCGGGTGTGCAGGCGCACAACGCCCGTGTTGCGGGTCTTGTTGGCGGTGGCACGCCTGCGGACCTGGACCCGGTTGAAGCCGCCGCCACGCCTGTCACGCCCGATCCTCCGGTGCGCGGCAAGAAGCCCACCAGCAAGCCTCGCTCGGGACAGTACGGGCGCACTGTTCCTGGGCCCGTGGCTGTGGATGGTAGCCCTGTGGCTGCCCCCGAAGCGTTTGCCAGCCAAGAGGAGGCTGACGCCTACAACACTCGCCGTGTGCTTTCGCAGGATGAGGCGGCCCCCGTGACGGTCAATCCATTGGATGCCCCGCAGGTTGGTCCCGATGGCATGGCCGCATCGCAGCGTGACATCGACATGCGCAAGCGCGGGTTTGTTCCGGTCTACGGCCAAGATGGAAGTGTCACGTACATGTTGGAGGCCCCCGCGGTGCCGGGGACTCGCGGCGCTCCAGGCCGCAGAGGCGACCGTCCCGAACTGACCCGTCAAAGCCTTGGCGTCAACGATCCTCCCGTCGATATGTACGAGGCCACAGTTGGCACGGACGCAGTCCCGGGTCCGCTGGGGCCGCAGTCCGTCTACCGGCCTACGGACAAATACAAGAAGGAAGTCGCCACCGCCCAAGAGCGGCGCGAAGTCAACCGTTTAATTGAGTCCTCTGGGCTGCCAGCCGAAACCGTGCTGGGGGCCTATGCCACAGACGGCATAAAGGGCGCCCGAATGGTAGCCAACGCCGCCAAGGCTGAAGCTGGTGCTCGGCGCCGAGAGGCTGTCGTTCGGCAGGCGCAATTGACGCAGCGGCCGGCGAACATTTTGAGCAACCCGACTGCGGACGATTGGACGAGGCGTCTCGCTTCTGAAGCTCTTTTGCGTTCCGGTCGCC
>Ga0315904_10005169_pt1 | contig 18222 bp, 18 predicted proteins | sample LakEriMetagenome_6_FD_203529 | JGI IMG/M metagenome (GOLD analysis project Ga0315904, IMG submission 203529) | Freshwater fungal communities from buoy surface, Lake Erie, Ohio, United States - Buoy 12 MA120 | ecosystem: Environmental > Aquatic > Freshwater > Lake | place: USA: Lake Erie, Ohio...
TTCTTCCCTGCTGCGGATACGGTAGCTATTGGTACAGGTGGTACTGAAGCGTTGCGGGTAAATAGCTCGCAGAACGTGGGGATTGGTAAAAGTTCCGCAATTACGAACTTGGATGTGCTAAATAATATTATGGCAAGACCAGCAGCGACATCTGGTTCTGGCGAACTTATTGCCGCAGCATCAGATTATCTGTCTTTGCCTTCATACACCAACACAGCACTTAGGCAGTATGGCTCTACTGCAACTGGCACATTCTACGGACTTACTAAAGCTAGTTTAGGAATACTAGAATTTGTTAATACAAGCGCCGCCGTGGTTGGTACAAACGGTAGTGCGCCAATTGTTTTTGCTACTGCTGGCAACGAACGCATGCGTATCGACTCCAGCGGTAACGTGGGGATTGGTACGACTACGATTATTCCCGGCAATTCCGTTACTTTAAGTAATAGCAGAGTATTGGGATGGCTTAACGCATCTGGTAATTTTTCAACGACAGCTGGCTCTCAAATTTTTAAGTTTAGTGATAACAATCTGTATATTGATAATCTTGATGCCAGCACCAGCATAATTTTTCGAAGAACATCAAATACGGAAAGTATGCGTATCGACGGATCAGGATTTACGCAGTTCAGCAGCAACCTTGTCATGCCGTATCAGGGTGCGCCGACATCTAAAGCGGCAGCAGCAACACTCACAGGTGCTGAATTAGTTACTGGCATTCTGAACACTACTGGCACGACTTACACCATCACGCTGCCTACGGGTACTAACATTGAAGGTGCGCTGACTTGGGCAGGTAACAACGTCTGCTTGGACTTTTTCGTAATCAACACCGCATCCGGCACGATTACGATTGGTGCTAACGGCAACACAACACTTGGCGCTCTCACTATTGCAACAGGCACATCAGCGCACTTCCGTATTCGTAGAACTGCGGCTAATACTTTCACCGTTTATCGTTTATAAGGAAAAACTCATGGCAGCTACTTTTACTTGGTCTGTGACCGCTATGGACTGCATCCCTAATCAAGATGGAAATACAGACGTAGTAAGTAACGTGCATTGGGCTTGTTCAGGCACAGACGGACAGTATTCAGCTTCTGTATACAGTACTTGTGGACTAGGCTTTGAGGGGGGTGACTTTACGCCTTACGACCAGTTGACACAAAATCAGGTTCTAAGTTGGATATGGTCATCCGGTAGCGTAGATAAAGACGTGACTGAGGCTGCTGTTGAACAACAAATTCAAAACCAAATCACACCTTCTATCGTTACTCCTCAACTACCTTGGAGTGCTGCATGACTTTTGAATTAGACCAAAACGAAGCGCAGTTTATCGTACAGGTAATCGGCAACCTGCCAACGCAGTCAGGAGCGCATCCTCTGTGGCAGAAGCTGGTAGCACAGTTTAACGAGCAAGTACCGCCAAAGCCGGAGGAAGTAAATTGACCCGCTGACCCTACTCGCTGCGGCTAATGCCGCTGTTGCCGCAGTAAAGGCTGGATGCAAACTTTACAAAGACATCAAGGGCGCAGCGGGTGATGTAAGCGACGTACTGAAAGACTTAAAGGAGCAGTACAACAAGATAGTAGACCCGACGCCTGTACAGAAGCAACAATATCTGGCGGAGGTTGAACGAGTTCAACAGATAGCAAAGGCTGACCCGAACGACGTGTTCACCGACATCGGTACTCAGTTAGGCGCGTTGATGGATACCCATGACGAGATTGCCAAGCTGTTGTTGAAAGAGCAGTTGGAAGCAAAGACGGTATACAAAGGGGATGACAGCGTGGGTAAGCGGGCATTGCGCCGGATACTGATCAACTCAAGGCTCGATGCGATATGGGCCGAGGTTAGAGAAACTATGGTGTACAAGGCCCCACCGGAGTTGGGTGCGCTCTGGAGCAAGTTCGATGAGATGCGGCAGGAGATTATTGCCGAGCAGGAGATAGCCCACGCAGAGGAACTGAGACTAGCGCAGATAGCAACATGGCGACGCAGAAAAAGAATAGCGGAAATCAGGGCAAAGGCAATGTGGGTTTCGGCAGTACTCTTCGTAATAGCATGGGCGGTGGGTCTAATGTGGCTAACGACAAGAAGCATGATTACGAGAACGTCCCTTGGTCACTGATTGTCGTAGTACTCACCGTGGTGCTGATGTTCTTTATCGTCATGCCAATCTTGGCATTTATGTACTACGACATGTACTACGCGACACAGGCGGCGGTGCATGAGGTGAGGAAGATGCGGGAACTGCGCAAAGAGATACAGATTGAGAGGATGTACGGACAATGATCACGCTGGCACAGTTTAAGAAGTTCCTGCCGAAGAATAAATATGCGGACCAGTGGTATGCCGCACTGTGTGGACCGCAAGACGAATTCGGAGGCAGTTCACTGCTTGATGAGTATGACATCAACACACCAAAAAGGATCGCCGCATTCCTCGCGCAGTGTGGTCATGAGTCGGGCGGGTTCGTGTTCCTCACCGAGAATTTAAATTATAGAGCGGCGGGTCTCCGTCGAGTATTCCCTAACTATTTTAAAACTGATGAGATCGCAGCGAGTTATGAAAGAAAGCCTGAAAAGATTGCAAACCGAGTATATGCCAATCGAATGGGTAATGGTGACGAGTCTAGCGGTGATGGGTATCGCTATTGCGGTCGCGGTCTCATTCAGCTCACTGGGCGAAATAATTACCAAGCATTTGCGGATAGTCTAGAGATCAATATCCAGGACGTTCCGGCTTATCTCGGGACTTTCGAAGGTGCCGCACAAAGCGCGTGCTGGTTCTGGGAGACTAATAGATTGAACCGTTTCGTGGACGCGAATGATTTCAAAGGCTTAACCAAGGCGATCAACGGCGGGTATATAGGACTTGAAGACAGGGAGCATCATTATGAAGTGGCGCTTAGTATTTTTAGTAGTGACACTCGCTTGGCTTAGTGCATGTGACCAGTACAGGTACCCATGCCAAAACCCCGAAAATTGGGAAAAGAAAGAGTGCAAGAGACCATATTGTAGCAGTACCGGCACCTGCCCAGACCAATTAGTGAAACCGGAAGAAGTGAAGGTAGAGACCAATGAACCCGCTAAAACTGATCAGCCAGTTCCTTGCACTAACTCAGGAACAACACGATGCGGTAATTAAGTTCTGTATCGCGGTGACTTTTTGCTTCACGGTGGTGATGATGGTCGGTATTTCGCTTTACAGCGTAGTATGGGTCACTCAACCGATGACTGGGATGGCACCTGCGGATAAACAATTCTTCCTTATCCTGTCGGATATGTCCAAGTACATCCTCGGATCGCTTGCTACACTCTTGGCGGTGAAAGGCAAGGATGCGCTGCCGCAATTCGTGCCGCCTAACCTAAGCACCGAAAAAGAACGGTCGGATACCCCTATTCCACCTGCTCCTAAAGCTGCCGCACCCGCCCAGACTCCGGTGCGCCGTATGGAACCGACGATTGATCCAGTAACTACAACCTCGCCGGTTATCACCGGTTATGGCGGCAAGCCCGCACCCGTTCAACCCCCTCACCCGGAGATCGAATGATGAAGACTATTCTTGCCGCAGTTTTAATGATGCCGCTCGTCGCGTTCGGGGGTGGCGAAATCAAGAAGGTGTGTCGCGAAGATCCCAAGACCAAGAAACAGGTCTGCCGGGATGTCAAGGTTCATAAGAAGCTCGACGGCACCAAGATCCCGCCGAAATGAATCCTTGGTTAATACTCGCTTTCGTGCTCGCGGTAGGTACTGCTGCCGGGGGCGGGTATTTCAAAGGACACTCGGCAGGTAAAGCCGAAGTGCAACAGGCGTGGGACCGAGAAAAGGCTGAACAGTACGCGGCTTATGCCAAAGGACAAGAAGAGGCCCGCCGTCGTGAGCAAGAGATGCAACAGGCAGCGGATCGCCTGAGGAGAGAGAAGGATGCGGAAATCAAAAATATTAATGCTCGGTCTGCTGCCCTTGCTAATCAGCTGCGGGACCGTCCGGAGCGCCCCGCCCAAGATGGTTCCGTGCCCGGTGCCGCCCGATCTTGCGTTGGAGCCTCCGGTAAGGAACTGGCAAGGTCAGATGGAGAATTTCTTGCAGGGTACGCTGCCGACGCAGCCAGACTCCAAGCCGCCCTCGACCAATGCGTCAAACAATACAACGCCATCAGGAACCGTTAAAAAATGAGGAAAAAGACCATGGAATCGCCAATTGTAGCGACTTACAGCCTCTCCAAAGACGAAATACAGGAACTGGTCGCGGAAGCGGCCCGATTGGGTGCAAAACAGGCCCTATACGACATCGGCCTACACGACGATGAGGCGGGAACTGATGTCAAGGAATTAAGATCCCTACTTGACTCTTGGAGGTCTGCCAAAGCGGTCGCTTGGAAGACAGTCGTGCAGACGGTGACGGTCGGACTGTTGAGCCTTTTGGCGGTCGGCCTGTACTTCAAGAACAAATGATTTTGCATTGGCGTAATGCGAAAGATATGGTATAATTCGGTGGCGCACAACCGTATGAAAGGACGACCATGCCTGCGGCTGCGGTAATGACATATGATTCATTGGTCGCGGATATCCAGTCCTATCTTGAACGTACGGATACGGCGACGATTGAGAAGATCCCGACATTCATCATGCTGGCTGAGCAAGCGCTCGCGGCAGATATCAAGTTTCTCGGGAATCTGACTGTTAACGAATCTACCATGGTGACTGGTGATCCGGTGATATCCAAACCGGCCCGGTGGCGAAAAACCGTGTCCATGAACGTCACTGTGGACGGCGAAAAGTCACCAGTCACGGTTCGGAAGTATGAATATCTGCGCGAGTATTGGCCGGATGCGACGAGCACTGACGTTCCTAAATACTACGCCGATTATGATTACACTCATTGGTTGGTAGCACCAACACCGGCCAGTAATTACACATTTGAAGTCCTGTATTATGAGCGTGTTCAACCGCTCGATTCGTCTAATCAGGTAAACTGGTTCACCGAGTACGCGCCCCAAGCATTGTTATACGGATGCTTACTTCAGGCGATGCCGTTCTTAAAGAATGATCCTCGTGTTCCATTGTGGCAGCAAATGTACAACCAATACGTGGCTACCCTCAAAAATGAGGACGTCATGCGTATTGCCGATCGTCAAGCTATCGCACAAGACTCATGAGCTATACATCCCCGTTTACTGGAAACGTAATCCAGCCGACCGATGTCTCATTCCGGTCATTCTCGATGTCTACCGACGTCGTGCTCTCTTGGCCCATTAATGGTAGCGCGACGGATGACTACGCCGCCCGCATTATGGAGGTTACGGCGACCACCACCGGATTAAAGCTTTACATGCCACCGGCCAGTCAGACGTCGGTAGGTACCGATGCTCTGATCCGAAATGTGGGTGGCAACGCGTTTACTGTGGTGAAGTCCGACGGGTCCACGATTATATCGATCGCCGCTGGTGTCGCGCAGTATATATACATCACCAACAATTCGACCGAAGCGGGTGTATGGGGTATTATCGCTTTCGGTACCGGCACATCGTCGCCCGATGCGGCTACACTTGCCGGATTGGGGTTGGTGGCGTCATCCAGTACCTTAAATCAAGCGCACCCCACTTCGGTCTTGACTTCCGGGTATACGTTTGGCGGTACTGACCGTGCACAAACCAAAGTGTGGGGTGGTGGTACTGGAACATTCACTTTACCTGCAGCGGCAGGTCTTGGTAATAACTGGTTCACCATCTTTAAAAATAACGGTACTGGCTTAGGTACGGTGCTGACCAGCGGATCGGACCTGATTGATGGTGCGGTATCTAAATTTTTCAATCCCAATGAATCCGCGTTCATTATTTGCACCGGTTCGGCATTCGTCACGGTAGGTTATGGCGTAAACACTACGTTCGCGTTTAACACGTTGGTAAAACCAGTGACCACCGGTACTGTGACGCTCACGGCTTCTGAAGCCGGGAATACGATTCAAGAGTATGTAGGCAGTCTGACCGGAAATGTGACGGTGATTTTCCCCGGTGCATCAAATCTGTATGTGATTAGTAACCAAGTTACACCGAACGGTTATTCTCTCACGATCAGCACCGGCATCCCGGGTGGGACCAACGCGATCATACCTGCGGGTCAACAGGCGACCCTCATTTGTGACGGTGTAAACTTCTTGAATGCGAACACCATTCAAGCGGGTGGTACCTCGATTCAGCTGAATGATGGTACCGTCGCGAGCCCGTCGCTCTCCTTCGGGTCTGAACCTTCAACCGGTGTGTACCGACCAGCACTCGGGCAGTTTGGCATTTCTATCCTTGGCACCCAAGTGTTAGATGTAGACGCGGCGGGTATCACAGTGACCGGTACCGGGGTGTTCAGCGGCGGTGTCGAAGGAGGCGTGTTTACATGACCGCTAAAGTATTCGCGCTGGATACATTATCAGGTATCCAACGTGATGGCACTGTATTTGATAAAAACTATTACACCGACGGTGTGTGGTGTCGTTTTCAGCGCGGGCGTCCGAGGAAGATGGGCGGTTACCGCCAGATCGTCAATAACCTATCTGGTCCTTCACGGGGCATGTACGTCAACCCGCAGCAAGCATTCACCAATATCTTTTCCGGCTATTCTAATGGCTTGCAGAAGTTACCGGTGAATGATGTGGGTATCGGGGCAGGTCTGACCGATTTTACGCTCACTGGTTTTACGGCGAACGCCAATAATATGTGGCAGTTCGACATCTTCACGGATACCACAGGATCAGGTAACACCTATTTATTGTCGCACCCGGGCCAGAACCTCACACTGATCGACAACGACACCAATACGTCGGTCCTTGGTGGCTTGGTGAACGGTACAACAGCCTCACCAATAGGTGTGTTTACTGACAGCGCTACAACGACTAACGGGAACCCTGTCGTAGTCTTAGCCGCTACCAATTTCCAAATCGGCGCTGGCCAGAAGGTAACTGGTACAGGCATCCCCGCGAACACATTCGTAGTATCTGTGTCCACCACCAACGTGACACTATCGAACAACGCGACTGCCAGCGGTACCGTCACTCTGACGTTTGACAACCAAGTCCAAGTGTCCGGCGGTGTGGTGGTGCTGCACCCATATGTGTTCGTGTACGGCAATAATGGCTTGATCAAAAATTGCTCGGCTGGTAATTTTAATGATTGGGTGTCTGCCGATGCGAACGAAGTGAACGTGGCCACCGGAAAAATAGTCCAGGGTCTGGCCGTCCGTGGTGGCTCAAATGCGCCGTCGGGACTCTTCTGGTCGCTGGATTCGCTTATTCGAGTGTCATTTATCGGCGGTGCGGGTACACCACCCCAATATTGGCGCTACGATATCATTTCTACGCAATCCTCGATCATGTCCTCGCAATCAGTGATCGAGTATGACGGTGTCTATTACTGGTGTGGGATCGACCGTTTTCTGTTGTATAACGGTGTGGTCAAAGAGATCCCGAACAACATGAACCAGAACTACTTTTTTGACAATCTGAACTTCGCTCAGCGTCAAAAGGTGTTCGTATCGAAGGTTCCCCGCTTCGGCGAGATATGGTGGTATTACCCACGGGGTGACTCCACCGAGTGCAACGACGCCATCGTGTACAACATTCGCGAAAACACTTGGTATGATGCTGGTCAAGCGATCGGTGCTAGACGATCAGCTGGCTATTTTTCACAGGTGTTTCACTACCCGGTGAACGCCGATTCAGTACCTAATGAAGATGGCGTCATGGACGCGATCAGCATTAACAACGCAGGCACCGGGTACACCAACGGGTCGTATACTGGCCTCGCGGTCGTAGGCGGGAGTGGTTCGGGTGCGACTATCGCTGCGACCGTAGCCGGGAATGTAGTGACGGCAATTTCGATTGAACTCGGTGGTTCAGGATATGAGCAGGGTGATTCGTGCACGGTAGTGATTCCGGGTGGTTCGAACTTCTCGTTCAACGTGACCTTGATCACCGGTCATGTGACGGTGTGGCAGCATGAACTCGGAGTGGATAAAATCACGGGTTCGTCAGTGCTGGCTATCGAATCTTCGTTCGAGACCAACGACCTAGGTTTAGTATCCGGTGGACCATCACAACCGTCTCCGATTGGCGAGAATGTATGGTTGAGACTCGAACGCATCGAGCCTGATTTTATTATGTCTGGTGAGATGGAGCTGTATGTCACCGGTCGCCCGTATGCGCAGGCTGATGATGACACCACAGGCCCATATATTTTCGATCAGACTACACACAAGATAGATATGCGTGAACAGCGTCGAGAATTGCGGCTACGGTTCGTGTCGAATGTTCAAGGTGGTAACTACCAATTAGGTAAGCTGCTGCTTAACGCGGATATTGGCGACGTCAGAGGTTACTAATGTCGAATTATATCCCCTATGATCCTCGCTACATGCAGTTCGACGAATGGGCAGCGCTTATCTGTGAACAGTATGGTGCACAGAATATAGTAATACCTATGCCGGGAATGAAATGGCAGGACTGGGCGGCGGGATTGTTGGCTATCGACATATTCACCAATGAGGCGGCACCTAACCCTTACACCTTCGATGATTGGAAGGAATGGGCGCAGCAGTTGATCGGTGCAGTAAACGCTAACGTGAGCACCCAATGAGTCCGGAAGAGAATCCAAAAGTCGCCGAGGCCATGCAGATAATGCATGACTACTTCGAATCCGAGGGGCAGTCGGAGGAGGAAATACAGGCATCAATAGGTAACATTGCCGCGATGGTCCAAGAACCGGGTGCGAAATTGGTGCAATTCGGGACGGTCATCTTTTTGGTGTTGGTGCGTGGTGAAGGAGTCATCGAGTTCCACACGATGGGATTAGAGCTTAACCCTCGGAACTTAGTCAAACGTTACGTCGAACTGACCAATTACCTAAAGAGCATAGGCACCAAAATCGCTTATTCTTATGCGAGTGACCCACAATTCAAGCGCATCGCGAAAATGACCGGGTTACCATGGAAGACGTTTGATATCGATGTTGAAGGTGAGCCAATGACCGCTTACGTCTTGGAGATGTAAATGCCAGTAATCGTATTTGCAGCGGTAGCATCGGGTGGCGCAGCAGCATTAGGTGCTGGTGCATTAACACTGGTCGGTGTCACTGGGGCATCCACTCTCGCGGCGACTGCGGTTGGTGCAGGTCTAATTTCAGGGGGTGTCACCGCCCTCCAAGGTGGTGACGCGGGAGACGTATTAAAATCTGCGGTGGTCGGAGGAGTGACCACTTATGCGGGCGGGGTGATAGGTGGTAAAGTAGCCAGCTCCGTCACCGCAGCAGCAGCTCCGAAGTTCCCAGAACTTGCAAAAATCATGGGGAATGTGGCCGGAGCCATCGCGCAAGGCGGTACTTCAGCCTCTCTCACTGCAGTCGCATATGGTGGTGATCCCGTTGACGCCCTAATCAAGGGTGGTCTCACCGCTGGTCTGACCGCTGGTGCGATGCAAGGTGTCACTGCGATTACCGGTAAATCTACTGAATTTTCAAAAATACCTGAACCTGCGCAGCGTGCGGTGAATACCGCGATCGCCGCAGGAGCATTGGGTCAAAATCCGAGCGAAGCCGCTGTAAGCGAATTATTGAGTGTAGCTGGCGAGCGCATGGGTAATGAATTCCGAGATTATTCAAAGCAGTTAAAAGATTCGTGGACTAAGACCAAGACCGCCGCAGACACCGTTAATGCAAATATGCAACAACAACAGGCGTTGGCTGACGAATACAATAATTATTATAAGAAGCACACCGACAGTGTAACGACTGCACAAGCTAAAGTAGATGAGTATAATGCGTCGTTTGATGAATACAAACGCTTAGAGAAGTCTGGTGCCAGTGTCGCGACACTCAACACTCAAGCGGAAAAAGTGAACGCGTTGGCGGCTGAAGCGAATAAGCTTATCGAACCCTTAAAAGCATCAGAAACAAATCTAGCTTCTTTAAGGACCAAATTCGATACGACCGCGAATCAATACCAAACGTATTACGATCAATATGCGAAAGCGCAGAGTGATCTCGATGCCACCACAAAATTATTCGCGGACGCGGAAAATGAGAACTTAAACGTCGTCAAGAAGTATTACGAAGACGTCAATGACATCAAAACCACGTTTAAGGATGAGTTAGGGCGTGATGCGACCGCGAAGGAATTAGCATCACTGTTCAAGACTGACGACTATAACACCACAGCGAGTGATTATGTCTCGCAGAAGAAGTGGGAAGCAATGTCGCCTGATGAACAATATCAGGCCAAACTCGACTTCTTACAGAGTTCGGTGGCTGACGCATCTGGCACAGTATTGCCTTCTAGCTTCTACAAGATACCAAAGGATGTTCAAAATCTAGAGGGTTTAGCGGCTAGACCGGGCGAAGTCGCGGGTGATATCATCCCAGTATTAGAGGAAGATGGGAATTACTCTTATAAGCGAACAATATCGGGTGTTACTCAAGATGGTAAAGAATATGAGTATACTGCAGCATATGACCCACTAGATAAAAATAACCCAGTCACGTACACGGTGTCCGGGGGTGTCACTACCGACTTACCATCGGGTTCTACTATGTCTCCGGTGCTGGTAGAGGCCTCAAGGAGTAGACCTGTCTTTGATGCTAAGGACAGTGTGCCTAGCGGGACACCATTCTCGCAACGAAATATATATAACGCGGCACTTAATGATGCCGTGAGATCCCGTCTGGCATCTGGACAAGCTAGATCAGGTCTTACCACCGCGCAGACTGAACTTGCAGCCGCGCAAGCATCGGGCAACGCTGACGCCATTGCTAAAGCGAAGGTAAAAGTAGACAATGCGACCGCACAAGCGGCTGAAGCTGAAGCCGCTGAAAAAGAGAAGGTGGGCCGTCTCGAAGAGGTGACAGTAGAGGGTCAACAAGAAGCCCAATACCGCTATCGTCGTGCGCAACAGTTGATGGGCGAAGCGCCAACCAATATCATATCTGGCGGTGGCGGTTATGGTGAATCTGATCCTTCAGGCCTGCTGATTGCGGGTGAAGAATCCGCCCCGAGTGGTTGGACAATGCCGGGTCTTAAAGAGCGTTTCCTTAAAGCTGGTCTCGCGCCCACCACGGGATACCAGTCGATCTTTGATCCAGTAAAAACTACCGAAGAAATTATCAGCCCGGAAGAAACCCCGGAGGAACCCAGCATGTACTCACCATTTACTGACACCTTTGCTGCACCAACCGCAAACATGGCGCAAGATCCTTTCGCCTACTCGATGCAGAACATCCCGTCGGCCAGTATGACCCCGGATCCATTGGCGCAATCGGCTCCCACCACTCCGAATTCGTTTTATAGTTACGGGAACCCGAATCCCCTGCAGACGTTTACTCAAAGCCCCTTTTATCAGACGCCTACATCCCAGATCCAGCAGTTGGCTCGCGGGGGTCTAGCCCATTTTGCACGCGGCGGTCCGATCGATTCATTCGCGGCATTGTTCGCGGCGGCAGGCGGCCATTCGAAGGTTCCGCATAAAGGGTCACACTATGTGCAGGGTGCCGGTGGCGGGCAAGATGACCTGATCGACGCCCGTTTGGCTGATGGTGAATATGTCTTTGACGCGGACATCGTCGCCGCACTCGGAGACGGGTCGAACAAAGAGGGGGCCAAGAGGCTCGACAAAATGCGCGAAGCTATTCGGACACACAAGAGGGGTGCTCCGAATGATAAAATACCGCCTAAGGCGAAATCGCCATTGGCATACTTCAAAGAGGCGAAATAATGGCACTTACTCAGGGGTCGCCGCTACCCGACGTAACGACTACTACCTCTCAGGTCACCCAAGCACCTGATTATTACACAAACTATCTCAGTAATCTCGCGCAAGCGGGAACCGCTGCAACGGGTATGGACCCGTCCAAGATGGTGGCCGGGTTCTCGAACTTGCAACAACAGGGGTTTGGGGCTTTACCGGGTGCCGCGACGGCTTACAGACCGCAGCTGACTGCCGCCGAGCAGACCGCCGCGACTGCTGCCGATGGCATCACTCCGGGCCAGATTCAGTCGTTCATGAATCCATACACCCAGTCGGTGGTGGACGAAATGGCTAGACTGTCTAGCCAAAACGTGCAACGAAATGTCTTACCGGGTCTCCGAGCAGCATTTGGCGGTACCGGTGGCTTCGGGTCTAAACGATTCGCGGACGTCACCGGTCAGACTCTAGGTGATATCCAAGCTGGTTTACTCGGTGAGCAAGCCAAGACGCTTCGTGCCGGGTATTCAGATGCGTTAACCGCCGCCCTTTCTGAACAGCAACTGCGAAATGCGGTCGCCCAGACCCAAGGGGCGCTGGCTGGCAAAGAGCAAGAGCTGGGTCTCGCCGGTGCACGTGGACTGCTTGATGCAGGTGCCTTGCAGCAAGCGCGTGAGCAAGCGGTTATCGAAGCTCCGCTTAAACAGGCGACTAATGCGGCAGCGTTGCTGCGTGGATACAATATTCCCACCAGCGTGTCACAACGCTACACCGGTCCGATGCCGGGTGCATACAGCTCGTCGCCACTACAGACGATTGTGGGTCTGGGTTCGTTATTCGCGTCGTCGGGATCGGGTAAGAGCGCCGCATCTGGCGTCTCGGACTTCTTGGGTAACCTACTCAAGGGTGCGACTTCAGGTAGCCCGTCGAGTTCGGGTGCTTATAATTTCAACGACTACATCAATATCACCCCGCCCACTTATTACAACTCTCAGACCGGCGGTTCGAACCTCCCGAATAGTGGCAGCGGATATTACTAATTAGGCGGCGAATTATGGCATCAGCACTTAAATCTGCGAATCTCGTGGCACCCGAAGTCTTGGGTGGCGAGGGGTCAATTTACGCCCAAAAGTTCGCGAGAGCCCAAGAGGCCGAAGACAAACTCATGAATCTTCTGGAGCAGCGGAGTACCAATAGAATCAGCATGCCATATCTGGCACTAGCCGGTGAAATGCTCGACCCCGGTCGTACTGGTTCGTTCGGCGAAGCGTTGGGACGTGGTGCAAAAGCCTATGCTGGCGCACAACTGGCCGAAGAGAAGGATCTTCGCGAAAATGCATTACTAGAAATGCAGCTGGCACAAATGGGTGCTGGTCAAGCACTTAAGCGTCAAGCGCTCGCCGACCTGCATACCGAGATGGCTCCGGGGATGACTGCACCGGGTGCACCCGAAGGCGCGTCGCTGGAGGGCGAATTGCCAGCTGCACCAGTCGTGTCTCAAATGTCGGGTCCTTTACAAGGGAAGCCACTCACACCGCGCGTAATCTCCCGCATGAAGATGGTCGATAAAGATTACGGCGACGCGCTGGAGACGGAATTCAAGCTTCAACTTGACCAACGCAGGGTCGAGCAGGACCAATTCGCAGCCGGTCAGGGGTATGTGCTGGACAAGGCGACTGGGAAAGTAAAACCAATCCCCGGTGCCGAAATGCGCAAGGAATACGTGCCGGAGTTGGGGGGTGACCTCATGATGTCGATGGAAGACGTCATGACCATCCGTGACGCCCGAAATAATAAAGACACTAAGACCGTATATGAGGTTATCGACAAGTATGGCAAGGGCGTTGGACCTCGCCCGGTCGTCGAACCTCCAGCAGGTGAAGCACCCAGTGATATCACCGGACTGCCGAAAACGACTTCGCAAAGAGAAGTATCTGCTGCCCGCGAGAAGGAAGTAGCCACCACTCTGGCTAAAGACCAAGCGGACCGCACTTCTAAATTCCTAGACAACGCGGACAATCTACGCCTGTCTAGAGCTGCGGCGGCTGAGAACTTGGCGATCCTGCAAAGAAATCCGAAAATCGCGGGTTATCTTAACAAGCCCGGTGTCGGCAATGCAATGTGGCAGGTGATTCAAGATTCTTTACAAGCCCACTCCGCATCCGGTGCCCCCGGTGTGCAGGTGGATATCAAGAGAACCGATCTTGAATCAGCACTTCAGAAAGTGGATCCTGATTTTAAAATCTCGGACTTCACGGACTTGTCGGTGCTGGCTAGTAACCTTGCTCGCCTCGAACTCGGCATGCGAAAACAGATCTATGCCGGATCTGGTATGGGTTCAGTGTCTAACCTCGAAGGCCAGCCGATCAAAGACATCATCGGCAACCGGTATGACACGCCCCAAGCCCTTCAGAAGAAGATGAAGCTCGCCGGTCGGGCATTCGACTTCGACATGGACGTGGCAGAATCGTTCAGAAAATGGAATAAATCGCAGGGTGATAATAAAACGCTTAATGATTACTATTCAACACCTGAATATACTCGGCTGGTCAACGGGTTCGAACAGTGGTTGTCGAAGAATCTAGGTATACCATTCCGGAAACGCGGTGGTGAGTCTACGGTATCGAATAAAAATGCCATAATGGATGAGATCCGCAAGCGCCGGGGAGATAAACCATGAAGTTCGATGTCTCAAAGCTGACCGACGACCAACTACGGGTCGCCGAGATGATCATCAAGGAAGCTGAAGCCCAAGGCGTGAACCCGGACTTAGTGCTGCCGATGGCCTACGTCGAAAGCCGGTTTAATCCGAATGTCAAGGATTCCGAAGCCGGGGCGATGGGCGTCATGCAACTGATGCCCGGTACCGCCAAGGACATGAAAGTCGACCCCCGGGATCTGAAAGATAACATTCGGGGCGGTATCAAGTTCATCAAGGTATTGATGGACCACAAAAGCGTCGGTATGGACCCGACTCGGTTGGTGGCTGCATATCACATGGGACCAGACGCGAAGTTCTTCAAGACAGGCGACCCCGCAGACATCGGCGACCAAACGTTATCTTATGTGGATTCAGTGAACACTCTGTCGGGTGGGGTGCTGGCTCCGATCAGCGTCGGAGAATCCGCAGGTGCTGGAGAAGCCGCGCCCGCTCAGGGTGAAATGACACCCACTGGTTCAGATGAAGCGTGGCAAGCGTCCGAATTAAGCACACCCACTGAGGACGCTGGGCCCAAGCCTTACGGATTCTCGCCATCCACTATGGCGGCGGGTGCAATCCCGGGCGCAACCACTGGCGCGGCGATAGGTACATACCAAGCATTTCGACCTGCAGCAACCGGCGCATTGTCCGCTCTTGAAAGATTGGGAACCGCCCCTACAGCCCCGGGTACACCGGGTGCTCCTCCAGCGGCGGGCGGTATGCCTCCTCCGCAAGGACCTGCTAGTCGGACTCCGGCGGGCGGACAAGGTACGTTTAATTACGCGAAGAAATTCGGCCTCACCGATTTTGATGCTGCGAGAGCGGCCAATATGTCGAAGGGTCCGGGCGGGTCCTGGGATGTCGCCCGCCAAGTGCGTGAAGCTGAAGCCAAAATCGGTCCCGGGTATCGCATGGTGCCTGAACGCGCCGATCTCCTGCTGCCCGAGCAAGTGGGTTCCGGCCCCCGGAGTGCAAGGACTGTCCCAGTGCCACCGGTCCCAGTAGAATCACCATCAATGCTCCGTCGTGCAGCGGATGTGATGGCTAAAAACCCGATGATTTCACGCACTCTAGGTGGTGCCAGCATGGGTGCCCAAGGCGCTGAGGCTGCCGAACGCTACCGCAGCGGGGATATCCCGGGTGCGATCGCCATGGGTGTCGGTGCGCTAGGATCAGGTCTATCTATGACTCCCGCCGCTGAAGTCGGAATACCGATGTCGATTGCAGGTCCCGCAGCTGCCGCCACCATGGATTATTATCGGAATCGACCCCAGCCAAGCCTAGAAAACCCGGTTATTAGCATCCCGGCAACTATCTTGAGGGATCTGAAACAGACCGAGCAACGTTATCAGTCCAATCTGCAAAAGGCCCGAGGCGCGACGGGAGGCTTCTCCTTGCCTCCGATGCAGTAATCGCTATATTAGTAGCCACCATCTCTCTCTTCGGCCTCCGAGGTACCGCCCGTGCGGTCCCGGGGGTATCTTTTTATGAGGGCTACCATCTCGTCCGGACACTCGGTATAGTCTGTTCCATCACTGGGGGTCTGATGGAACGGCTCATGGAACAGCCGAGTTAGTGTCCACTTACGCGGAGAGCGAAGACGCGCACGTATGTAAGAGCACTCCCGAGAAGTTTGTATCCGTTGTATATACCGTTCCAGCCGTCTGGACATTCTCTGTCAACGGCTTGCGACAGGCATAGGGGGTCGCGTGTGTGGAACAGCGGATACAACTGGCCCAGAGGCCGCGTCCGTCTTGATTCTTCGCCGTTCCATGATATGTTCCATTGAGATGGAACACCGGATACAAACGTTGTCGATTTGAAAATAACAATTCCGCATTGCACGGAAAACCAACTGGATATAGTGTACCACAAATCGGGGGTCTAGTCAATCACCGGACACTGTGTTATAATCCTGATTATAGAGCATATTAGAGGGTATAATGAGTGGCCTAATCAAAGATTTCGCAGACCTGTTCGTCGGTAATCTCCGGTCCTACGGGCAGTACGACGCCAAAACCGATCGGGCGGTAACCGAAAAGGGTGAGGTGGCGTTCGAGCATTACGAAAGTCATGTGAATGGTGGTACCGGGCTGGGGATTGTCCCGATCTCGGATGGCGGCACGGTGATGTTCGGCGCCTTGGACGTGGATAACCACGATGACCGGTCGAAAGACGTGGATCTGGCCGGACTGGTCGAAAAGATCGAGCGACACCGGCTCCCATTGGTAGTTTGCCGGTCCAAGTCCGGGGGTGCACACTGCTACCTGTTCGGGTCGGAGTGGCTACCTGCCAAAACCGTCATTCGAATGCTGTCTTCATGGCGGGATATGCTACAGATTCCGCATAAGGTCGAGGTGTTCCCGAAGCAGGACTCAGTGGTCACCAAATCCGGCGAGAAGTCGCTCGGCAACTGGCTGAATCTCTGCTATTTTGGGGGCGACGCGACCAACCGGTATGCACTCGACGCGGGTGGTAATAAGCTGTCGTTCGAGCTGTTCATCCAGTATGCGCAGTCCAAACGTATTTCTGCCGAGCAGCTGACCGATATGGCAGGCAAGGAGCATCTGGAGGCACCGCCCTGCATCCAAAAGATGATCCACACCGGGGTCGAGTCTGGTGCTCGTAATGAAGCCATGTACAACGTGGTGATCTACCTCAAGCGTGCACACCCGGAAACATTCTTCGATGACGCGATGGCGTTAAACAAGACGATGTTCGACCGGCCTCTTGGTAATCAGGAAGCTCGCAAGGTGATTAGGTCCGCGTCTCGGCGTGACTACCAATACAAATGTGGCGAGGAGCCATGCAAATCGCTCTGCGATCGCAAGGTGTGCGTCACTCGTGAATATGGGATAACATCTGATGAAGCCAAGGCGCTCGAAGCATACGATTCTCTTCCTCAGTTCAGCGATCTTATTGAGTACCAGTCCGATCCTCCTCGCTGGGGTCTCCATGTTAACGGTAAGCTTATCGCAAATATTCCTACTGTCGTGCTGCGTGACCCAAATACTATGGGAACTCTCATATTTGAGCAGCTTAAGATCAATATTCCGAAGATTACGCAAGACGCGTGGAGAAAGCGGATTCTCGACCCATTAATACCGAATCTTCGGGTGGTCGAAGTACCAAAGGAGGCATCAGCATCGGGTGTCATCGCGCAAAAGTTCTCCGAATTCGTGCAGAAAGCCGATTTGTCGTCGGATGGTCGAGACCCGCAAGACAGGCGAGCGTTGACCCGCAATATCCCGGTGGTGCAGGAGGTGGATGGGGTGCGGTGTATCGTGTTCAAGGGGATCGCATTCTCTGAATTCTTGAAACGTAACAAGGCCGAACTTCAACAGGGTATGGATCTCTGGACCACGCTGCGGCGCGAATGTGGTGCCAATCACACCAAGATGAGAATCCCGGGCCAGAATCACCCGATGAATGTATGGTACGCGCCCATCAGCAGTGACTTAGAGGATAAAGTAGATGCTCCAGACTTCACACCAGAGTATTAAAATCACGTTCGACGCCAAGTCAGGCAGATTCATTATTGAGTCGCCTCCTTACTTGATCGACAAGATCCGTGCGATCCCTAACCGGCGCTGGGATGCTAGACGCCGTGTATGGACGGCTCCTGCACTCCGGGCTAACGCCGCATATATGTTGGAAGCGTTTGGCCGCGACTGTTGGGAGATTTCCGCATTTGAGACGGCAAGAGACTCGGTCAGCAGACAATCAATCGCACCGGTGGCCAAGTTCCCAGCGGATTATCAGTTCAAGACCGAACCGCGTGAATATCAGCGTCTGGC
>Ga0315904_10005170_pt1 | contig 18221 bp, 21 predicted proteins | sample LakEriMetagenome_6_FD_203529 | JGI IMG/M metagenome (GOLD analysis project Ga0315904, IMG submission 203529) | Freshwater fungal communities from buoy surface, Lake Erie, Ohio, United States - Buoy 12 MA120 | ecosystem: Environmental > Aquatic > Freshwater > Lake | place: USA: Lake Erie, Ohio...
CCAGCCACTCTTGGGCATATCGGTTGGACGACTCGATGCTCGCATTGCCCCATACGGTATGCGCTCCGTCACTCAAGACGAGGCGCGCCGGCGTATGCCAGTGCCCATAGAACAGCGCGTCAAATGGCGCGACGCTGAGATTCCATCCCTGCGCTCGCTTCGCGATCGCGTAGTACGGCAGGCCAAACGCTCCACCACGGAACTGATCGCCGTGTACTAGCATCGCCCTCTTTCCTCCTGGCAGGTCGAGCGTGTCGTACCAGTGACGACCGCCCATCGTCAGCGATTCCTTCCAGTCAATGCGCTTCTCGTCTTTCACGAGATCCTTCGCCACGCGATACAGGATCGCGTCAGCGTTGGACTCATTGCTGTGATCGCCATAGCGTCCGAGTCGTCCGTGATTGCCGATGGCACCACGAACGGTGACCTTCTTGCCGAGTGCTGCCATCGCGCGCACGAACTGCGCGAGCATCGCCGCACCCTCAAAGATCTGCACATAGAGGCCACCCTGCTCAACCTCATATGCCTGTGACGGAAAGATGTTGCCGTCGCTCTCCACGAAGTCGCCGAGGAGCGCGCATTGGATCTCGCTCACAGGCACGCCGTGCAACTCGATCAGTCGCGCGATTTTTTTCGCGAGCAGGTCAATGCGCTGCTTGGCGACATCTATGTTGTAAGTCTCAGAGTTCTTCCCCAACTGCCAGTCCCCAAGCAGGATCGTCAGCGTCTCTGGCGTGCCCGGCTTGCCCGATGGCTTCGGTGCTGGTACGGCGGGGATCTTCATCCCGAGCGCGGCGTCTTTCGCAGCGCGGTAGACCGCCTCCACGAGTTCCGCCTGATCCGCCTCGCGCTTTGATAGCGATCGGAGCGCCCGATTGTGTGCCGCTCGCAGTTCTTCGTATGCCTGCGTCGCGTCTAGTGCCTTCTCAATCTCGCTCATCGTGGGCACCTACAGTGGTGCCGCATATGGCGTGAGAGGGTCTCCTGTGCGATCTCTACCTTGTAGGCGTTGCGGATCGCTTCGGAGAGGATGCGCCGGTTGCGAGTCGGATCTGCAAGTGCTGCCACCAGCGCTTTTCGCTCGTCTTGATCCACCTTGCTGAGTAGCGCCGCGACGGAGCACTGCGGCCCTTTTTTCGTCTGTTCTGCCGCTTCAAGAGCAGCCTCGAGTCTAGACACGGTGATTGCCTCCTTCCACTAGCGGCTTCTGCCGCGATCACCAACATACCGCCCTACCTATGCCAAGTGTGTGGCACTACTTCTTGGGCTTTGTCTTGAGTCCGTAGCGGTCGTTGCTCGGGTCAAGATATGTCTGCAGCACCTGTAGCCCTGCGGCGAGCGAGGCGGAGATGATCGTGCGGAAGTCGCCGCCAGAGATATCCATCAGCGGGATGCCCAAGCCGAGGCTGACGGCGATAGCCGTGCTCAAGCCGGTGCGGAGGAAGTCAACGATCGCCTCGTCCACCGAGGTCGTATCTAGGAACGCCTTGAACTTGCTCATTCTTTCTCCTTCTTCGTCACGATGACGATGTGAGATGCGGGTGATCCAGGCTTGCCTGAGGCGATCGCCTTCAGGTCTTGCTGCGTGATCGGAACAGCGAACTGCTCCTTTGGCAGTTTGTCGTCAAAGGTGGGGTCGGCGAACTGAAAGGTCTGCGCGTCTGCATCGTAGGATGCCGAAGTCATATGGCCGTAGCCTGCGGCGAGCACCTTGGGGTCTTTCTTCTGCCAGTATGACGCCCAGTTGCGGTGCCACTTGGAGAGCGCCTGCGCTGGATAGCCGATCGGCGCCTGTACCCAGACGATGAGGGCGGCGCCCGCCTTCGCAGCGGTCACCGCATCCTCAAACGAGTCGGCTGGGCGTGCCTTGCCGCCGAGTTCTCGCACAGTTTTCATCAACTCGCCAAGGCTCGATCCGTTATCGCTGACCCCCTGCTTCTCCTTGAAGCCGGTCGCGCGCTCTTTGGCGGCGACGCCATCGGATGCCTTGAGGTCTGGCGAGTAGCCGTTCACATAGGCGACGGCAGCCGCCGCGCTGGACGGCCCGCAGTCATCGAGGATAGCCCCGACCTTCTTCTGCGCCTCAGCGTCCGAGTAGAGTTGCGACTTGATCCGCATCTTCATTTGGCGTTCTCCTCCTTGATCAGAACCGCGATGGCGCGGGCGGCTGACTCAAAGCCGAGCGCGGCGCTGATCGGATGCCCGACCGTGCAGCCCTCGCTATAGTCATTGCCATCTGCGGCGCGCTTCCATAGCGTGCCACCCCACAGGCTGTTGTCGTCATTCGGTACCAGTGCCACCCACTCGCCCGGCGCGGTATCAACTCGCGTCCATCCCTGCTCGTGGATATCTTCAATGTGATCCGCGCTGCGTGCCATTTATTCCCTCCAGCGTAGTGGGCCAGTCGCGATCCATAGGATCGTCAAGATGGCGAATAGTGCTGCCATCGTGCTCTGTGTCTGACCCTCTGGCAAGACGACGACGGCAAACAGGAGTCCCAGAATCGTCCAGGCTCCACCGATGAGATCGAGGATGATGTTCTTGAACATTAGCGGCGACCCTTTCTGCTACGGCCACCGATCTCGCCGCCTCCGCCGCCGCCACCTCCGCCACCGCCACTCGTGCCACGCGCAGCATTCGCTGCCGCTGCGGTCACGCTCGCGACTTGGCTGGAGATGATGGCAACTGCGACCGGTTGCGCTTCTTCTTTCTCTGTTGAGTCAAGATCCTTCCCGATCTCACCGATCGCGGCGAGATCGCCGAACACCTCGGCAACCACTTCTACGGCTGCGCCGACCGCCTCTACGGGAGACGGCAGAGAGGGCTGTTCTGGCTCAGGAGAAGGAAGGCTAGTGGGATCAGGAGAAGGGGAATCAGACTCCTGAGGGGTTTCGGATGGATCGGGCGACGGCTCGGGTGAGGTAGACGGGTTTTCGGTTGGTGCAGGTGTTGGCTCATTTGATGGCTCCTCACTTGGCTCTGGCGTCTGCTCAGGGGTCGGCTCTGGCGTAGGCTCAGGCGACGGCTCCGGCGACGGCTCAGGCGTGTTTGGTGCCTCCGTAGGATCAGGCTCGTAGGTAGGATCGGGCGTAGGCGGCTCTGTAGGCGACGGAGACGGCTCTACGCTCGGTTCTGGGGTCGGTGTTGGCTCAGGCGTTGGGGAGGGCGTAGGCGCGGGCGTAGGGCTGCCTGAAGCGATGTTGAGGTAGCCGATGCCGCAGCACGAGTCAGTTGAGAGGATGCGGAAGCCGAACAGGTCGCCAGCCGCCAGCACGACCTCAAGGTAGCCGCTCGCCTGCTGCACGCCGCCTTCGGCGAGGCTGATCCATTGTCCAGCCAGCGTGTATTGCGGCTTGTCGTAGTGCGCTCCATCGGTCGTCCAGTATGTCCAAAGGAAGCCTACGGTCTCTGACTCCGTGATCGTTGTCGTCGCGCTCGTGGATGCATCCCAGCGCGGCTGCTCTGGCAGCGGGTCATTCGCCCCAGCGATCGTCAGCGATCCGTCCTCGTTGAGCGTGACCGTGCCGTTGGAGTCAGTCGCCTGATCCCATTCGTCAAATGAGTCCAGCGCGTAGACCTGCGCGAACGGCAAGAAAACCGCCGCCGCCGCAACGAGTGCGACAAGACGGCGGTTCACTTATTAGATAGCCACGCGGTCAAGCCTCCCAGCCCGCTCAATCCAAGCAACGCGATGACGAACTTCGCCAATCGGTAGGCTCCTCGTGTCTCTGCCATCTCAACGCGCACGCAGGCAAGATCGGATTCAATCCGATCAAGCCGCTCTAGGATCGCGTCAACTTGGCTCTTGGTCATTCGGGATCAGCGGGAACTTCAGGCTCTGCCTCTGGTTCTGGCTCTGGCGCGAACACAGGCTCAACATAGTCCGCACGGATGACCAACTTAGATCCATCCCAGCGGTACTTCTGAAAAGCGTGAGTTCTGAAGTCGGCTGGCGGGTTAGCGACGAGCGTCGCACCTGCGAGTTCAACTTCGCCCCAAGTCGTGATATTGCCGCTTTCGTCAAATCGGATATACATATTCTCTCCTTACGCGAGTGTGATCTTGGTTGCGGTAATGACCGCAGTTCCACCGCTAGTCAATGATTGTGGTGGAACAGCCGCAATAGTCAACTGATTCCAAAGGTTAGCATCGTAGCCAGGAGCGACATATGCGACTACAGGTTGTGTGCCTGAAGCGATGAATGAGATACCTCCAGCGAGAAGTGCTCCGTCTCCGCTCAATGGTACTCCAGATCCTCCGCCACCAATACCAATCACCATAGTTCGTTCAAATCCGCTGACTCCCGTTAGCGTGATGAGTCTGTTGGCAGTTGATCCTGCATCCAGCGTAATCTTCGCGTAGCCTGCAAGATCCCAACGATACGGAGTGCCACCTCCTGACATACCGAAAATAAATGTTGCACTTCCTGATCCAGCCAACTGCATATAATTGTCGTAACTAGTGGGTATTTTTAGCGCAGTACCAAAAGGCAATGCCATACCGTCATACGAAGCGATGACGCGCAGCCGACCGTTGTTGTCAAAAGTAAAGCCAGTTGTTGGGTCAAAGGCACCGTTATACGGAGAGCCTACGGCTCCAGACACGAGAACTGTATTGCCAGAAACGCCTGATCGCAGTGAGGACTGAAGAGTGTTGGTGATCGTGCGATCTGCGAATACAATCCCGTGACGATTTGTGATCATCACTTTGCTCTCACTTTCAAGCCAAAGCGCGAACTGAGAACGACCAACCACAGGGAAGTTATATCCGTCTTTCAGATTGCCATAACTGATGGTGGTTGGGTAATCTGCTGTGGCGACTGCGCTAATGCTCGCGCTTCCCACGGCGTAGGTCACATAGCGCGCCGTTGTATTATTTGCGCCCCAGGCGTGAATCGTGCCATCTGTTGCAGCGGTGGAAGAAGGAACAAATACGATTGTGCTTACATACGCGCCTGCGCCTGTGGTGGCTGATCCAAATGGTGCAGAATACGCAACGCCACTTGAATCGTTCACAATCCACACGGAAGCGATTTGCGTCGTGCCAGCGTTGCTGAACACGGAAACATCTCTAAGATCTCCGCCATACCAAATCCCAGGTCCAGGTGCCCATTGCGGCTGCGCGTTAGACAATGCAGCGGCGTTTTCCAACTCAAACGGACCGCCGTCTGCAAGACCACCAGACGCGATCGCACCTTGAAACAGAAGCGTGTTCCACGAGTTGGTTAGCGTCGTTGTGAACTTGCGAAGCGTCACGCTGAGTGTAGTGCCAGTCTTGCTCTGTTCGCGCAGAACAAATCCAGGAGCAGTAGCGGTGGCAAAACCATTTGCGCCTGGAATCATCCACGCTGTTCCAGCCACTGAGTTTGTGATCGTGTTCGCCGTGGAGTACGCAGTTCCAGCCAATCCATAGACTCCAACCCAGTGCCCAGCGGTTAGGTTTGCAGTTGGGCGGTCAACGGCGACGATGACACTCCCGCTTGAGGTTGTGACACCCCAGTGTTGATTGGCATTAGGACTCGCTTGATATGCAACTGCGCTACCGCCAGCGTTTGTCGCGGTGCTGAATGCTGCGGTTCCGCTAATGTAAGAGAACGCGCCCGCACTAGCGACCGTCGTAAACGAAGCGCCGCCAGCGCCGTCTGCCGCGAGCACCTGACCATTGGTTGCGCCTGTAGAAGCAATCGCGCTGCCTTCAACCTTCTTGCCGTTCTCGGACGCGCCAGTATGCGTATGCCCTGTGCTGACATTCAGCACATCGTCGCGAAGATTGTTGTATTGCGAGGCAAGTGCCGCGCTGCCTGCCGTTACGGTACCGCTGTTTGGCATTTGTGCCTCCTTCTAGGCTGTTGTGGTCAGTGCCCAACTGACCGTGAGGATGGTGTTCGGTTCTTTATAGATCCCAGATCCGGCTCCGTAGCCCGTGATCGCCAAGAGGTTGGCGTCGGCATCCCGTAGCCCGAAGATGTAGAAGGTCTCGCCGACCGCCGTATTCAGCCCCCAAGTGGCCGTCGAGGTGACCGTGCGGGTCACGCGGCTCGGGGTCGCCGTCTGCGTGTCGTAGACCGCAGGCACGGAGGATGCCGACGAGGTGAGGTCGTTGTTGCCATTCACCACGAAGGCGTTGTCAATGTAGGCGGTCGCCGTGCCAGCCGTGCCAGCCACGAGGTTGAGGCCGATCCCAGTCACGGCGCTCCACGATGGCGCGCCGCCCGTCACATTGAAGGACGAGATCGGGATGCGGCAGATCTTCCAGGTCGCATCGGCGAAGGCGCCGAGCGCCGACTCGATGCTAGCGATCGTGATGCCGTAGTAGTTGGAGGCGTTGCCGCCAGTGAAGATCCGCAGTTCGGTGCTGGACTTGTTTACATTGGCGAGCGTCGTGAATCGCAGGCTCAACTCAATGCTAGAGCCGGTGACCGCCGTGGACGAGGTGACCGTCGTAGCGTCGTAGACATACTGCGTGCCAGAGGCGGCTGCCTCGATCTTGAAGGCTCCAGCGCCCTGACGGTAGATGGTCGTCTCAAGGGTCGCGGTGCCAGTAAAGCCCGCCGTGGAGTCAAAGTCGTAGATGCGCGTGCCGCCAGATGATGACTGAATATCGGCACAGGTGATCGTGCCAGCCTCTCCAGCCAGTTTGGCTGCGAGTCGCGTCGCGCCCACGAGCGTGAAGGTGTTGTTCTTCACCTGCTCCGAGACGAGCGTCCCGTCGGGTCGCATTAGTCGTACCGTGACGACGCCAGTTGGCTTCCAAATAGAATCAAGCATTCATCAACCCCACGGATTCACATCCCAGTACCCGGAATCCCAGGTCAGGACTTGGATTACGGTTGTTGTCATTGTATCGGTGACGGCTCCCACAGAGTCGCCGACTTGTGATGGCGAGGGTAGCGGCCCCCAGAGCGAGTTATCCCAAGTGAGTGCGTTCTTTTCAGGATCGCCAGTTGGCGCCCAGTACCACGGCCCCTCGTTAGACGCCGTTGATACGCTATCTGTGAGCGCTGGAACAATGTCGCCAAACTGCAACTGCAGCGGCCCAGGCAGCGCGGGGAGACCCTCGATGCTGCACTCGTAGCCACTCTGCGCGTTGAAGCGCCAGTTGATGTTCGCGACCTGCTGCAGATAGGTCTTGTTCTTTACCGTGTCAATGACGCCGAACACCTCGCCCGCCTTGAGCGGCACGCCCGGCGCGGAGTCTAGAGTGACCTGCACGCGCCGCACGCTGCGGAAGTAGAGCAGGTCGAGCGCGCGTAGATATGCGGCATCCGTGCTCGGCAGATACGGATTCTTGAGTTGGAGTGGCAGGATCTGCCCGCCCAGCAACTCTTGGCCGTCAATGTCGTCTGCCTGTGTCGCGTAGAGCGAGGAGAGGCGGGCAGGCTTGCCGATCAGGGTAAAGCCGGTGACATAGACCGCCGCCGTCCCAGCGAGGTTCTTGAAGGTGACGCTCGCGCGATTGCCATCGCCAGTGGCGGTGCCGCCGACCTCAAGTTGGTAGTAGAGGTTGCCGTCCAGCGTCGCGAGGCTAGTGGGGCTGCCCTGCACCATCGGAATCGCTGTTCCGCCTGTTGGCGCAGATGCAGCCGTAGAGACGCTCGGGTTGTTGCCCGCAGCCGTCCCCACAGACGCCCAAGTCACGGGCGTATAGTCAATCCAGCGCGTCTTATCCTGTGCCTCGATGCTCAGGGTGATCTCGCCAGGCACATAGAAGCCGTTGGCAGATCCTGCAGCCGGAACCGTGATCGGCGTCGTGATCTCAAAGACCGTCTCATTGGCGACGGCAGAGGCGCGATCCTCGTACTCAAGCAGCGCGCGGTTGATCGCGTTGTCCGTATTGCGAAGGATGCTGATCTCAAATGGATAAGAATCCTTATCAAATGTGATCAGCGGGCTGCGGAGCGCGTCTGTCTGCGTCGTGCGATCGTTGAAGGTGAGCACGCCATCCTCGTCTACGAAGATGCGGCCACCCTCCGCGATCGCGAGCAGTCCGAGTTCATTGCCTAGTGGCTGCCCAGTCGAGGCGGCGAACTGTGCCGTGCCGAAGGCGGTGCCGGCGGTCGTATAGGATGCCGTGCCAAGTCCAGCCTTGCTCGCATAGGCTGCGAAGATGGTATCCATCGTCACATTGACGCGAGGGCCGTAGTAGGTTGGCGTGTTGGCGAAGCGCGCAGAGATGTCGAGGAGGCGGATCTGCGCGACTCTGCCCTGCTCTTTAGGCACGAGCGAGCGCACGATGTAAACGCCCAGTTGCCGCGTCTGCGCGGAGCCGTTGTAGTAATAGCCGAGGCTGACGCGCGCCTCTGTCGTGAGGAAGGCGCCCTGCAGGTACTGCCAGATCGGGCTGCTCTCGTTCTCGGCGCTGAATCGCTGATTCAGGTTGTCGAGCGTGATATTCACTTCGCCAGGCTGGAGGGCACCCGTATCAGGGTTGAACGACTCCACGCCGGTGGCGTCTAGAACATAGCCAGTCTCGTCGTCAAATACGCCATCGCCATCCCAGTCAATCTCTAGCCTGAGAACGGGGCGTTGCTGCTTATCGGCGATCGCGGCGATCAGGTTTGCGCTTAGTGCCACGGTCGCCTCCTAAGTTGTGCGGGCGTCAACCTCAACGAGCGAGATCTGGAAGTCTCCCTTTGTGATATCAGGGTAGACCGTGACCAGATCGCTGATTGAGTCAATGCGGACGATCACGCCAGACTGCGCCTCTGTCCACGGGCCGCCAGCCCAAGTCAGGGTCGTCGTTTGCTGATTGCTGACATTCGCCCAGTAAAGCGCGACGATCGCATCGTAGGTGGTGATGTTCTCGTACTCAAAGGCGAGCGTATAGCCGTATCGGTATCCGACAGACCAAGAGCGGATAGAGCCGTTGACGGTGAGCCGGCTGCCGCCTACCGTGCTGAACTCCAACTTGTTGGCGCTGGATCGCACAGGATATGGCAGCGTGATGGTCGTCGCGCCAGACGAGAGGGTCGGCTGACTCACGCTCATCGAGCACCTCCGAGCACTGTGCCTCGGCGCTTGGCCTCGTCATTGAGGGCGCCATAGACGCGGCGGGCGAACTCTCGGGCATCGTCTGCCGATCCCAAGAAGGCTCCAGCCTGCACGGTAATATTGACCTGACCGCCGAGCGCATTGTTCGGCACGATGTTGCCTGAGCGTGATGGGACGAATAGTTCTGGCCCCTTCTCGCCCACGATGTACGGCTCACCGCCGTTTACAGGGCCACCGGCTGCGCGACCGCGTTCTCTCGTCGTGCGCGTTCCACCGCCACCGCCGCCGCGTGGCAAGAAGCCGCCGACAAATGGCAGGTTGTTGGCGAGGTTGATGAGCGTCTGCACAACGCGGATCGCGCCTTCAACGAGTCCGATGAAGAATCGGATCGGCGCGGTGATGAACTCAAAGACCTTGCCGATCGCGTTCAGCGCGATGGCGAGTGGCCCCTTGCCGTTATCCCAGAGGATCTTGGCGAGATTGCTGACGACCGTGACGGCAAGTCCGAAGGCTCGCACGATGTTGGTGCCGATAAACAGCGCCAGATCGAGCACTACCTTGATGAGCGGCTGTAGCGCCTTGAACAGCGTGTCTACGGCTTGGCGTACCGGGGTGATGTTGTTGTAGGCGACAATGAGTCCAGCCACGAGTGCGGCGATCGCCGCTACTACAAGGACGATCGGATTCAGGGCGAGGATGGCGTTGAAGATGCCCATCGCAGTCGCGGCGAGTCGAGTCGCCATCGCTGCGGTATTTACGACGACCGTGAAGGCGGTATACGCAGCGGCTGCGGCGATGAACAGCCCCGTGTTCTCACCAATAAAGCCGCCCAGCGTAGTGAGCGCGCCGACGAGCGTGCCGAGGATCGCACCGCCCACGGCGATGACGACTGGCAGCACCTGCGTGACCATCGTAGTGATGAATGGTCGCAACTTATCAACGGCCTGCGTAAACGCCTGAGCAAAGGCGATGCCGAACTCTTTGATCCGAGGCATAATCTCGTCACGGAATGTGGTGAGCACCTCTGCCAAGATCGGCAGTACGACGCGCCCGATATCCTCAACGATGTTGTCAATGGCGATCTGGATGCTCTCCATCGCGCCCTGCGTCGTCTGTCCATAGGCTTCGGCTTGTCCGGCTGCGGCCTTCTGAATCATCGCCAGAGCCTGCGTCGCCGTCGTGCCCTTCTCAACCGTGAACCCGTAGCGGCTCAGGATGGAGGTGTTGCCGCTGAATACCTTGCCCACAAGGTCAGAGGCCGTAGAGAGGTCAACTCCGCGCAGGCGAGCGAAGTCCATCGCGATCGCCTGCAGTTCAATCGCCTTGCTTACATCCTTCGTGCGTGGCACGAGGCGTGAGAGCGAATCGCGCAGCGCGTCATCGCTGAAGGCAAGGTTCTGCCGCGCCTCGATTGCGGCGTCCATCTCCTTCGTCTGGGCATCGGTGATCTTGGTGTTTGCAGAGATCGTGGCATTGAGCCGCGCGATCGAGGCATCCTCCTCGGCGGCTGCCTTCGCAGCGGCGAACATCGCCCCGCCCACGGCCACTGCAGCGGCGCCGGCAATGGCGAAGCCCTTAGCGGCTGCGGCAAATGGCGCGTTGAGGCTGCCTGCGGTCTTTTCTAGGCTGCGCGCGGTCTTGTTGAGTTCGCGCATCCCCTTTGACGCAGAGTCCTTGAGGATGAAGGCGAGTGTCGTCGTTCGTTCAGCCACGCTTACCCGCCTTTCTCGTCGTCACAGACGATTCAATCCGCATAAACTCCAAGCCACGCAGCACCCACTCGCCAGGAGCCTCGTCCAGTTCCCACGGCGCGATGCCCCATCGCTGAGCGAGCGCATCGAGCGCGTACTCTAGCGGTACAGGAGCCTTCGCGTCAGGGTTTATCGCTGTTCTGGCGAGGGCTGTACGGAGTTGCTGCCCTGATCTTTTGGGAGTGTTAGTTCTTCAATCCAGTCGCGCATTCTCGTCGCGATGACGATCATAGCGCTCAGTGGGAGTTCATCAAGACTATCCACGCCGAGGTTGTGCGATGAGATGAGCGAAAGCAGTCGATCGGTGCTCTCGTCCTCAGTCGCGTCTGCAGCGCGGATAGCCTTGATCTCGCCCCAAGTAAACTCTCGCACCTCTACCCAGTGACCCTCAAGGTCGCCGGTTAGCGCGAGTTTAGTGGTTTTCGCCTTTAGCATTTAGCCTCCTTGTCCTGCTTAGGAGATCGTTGCGAGGTTGTTCTTCACCGTGATGGAGAAGTCCGTGCTCGCTGACGAGTCCACGATTCCGCGATAGGCGATGTTCGCCACGATGACGCCATCAACCTCTGCGATCTCGTGCGTGTCTGCCACGCCGTAGAAGTCGAGTGTGAACTCATAGTTGCCTACGCCGAGCGTTGGCCCAGTCACCGCGATGCGGATCTTGCGCTCACTCTTGAGCAGGAACTTGTCGAGTTCGTTGCGATTCGTGAAGTAGCGAACGATCTCGAGTCGCGCCTGTCGCGCGACCGGTGCGACCGTATCCACGGCTGCCGAAGTGCCGTCAAGCGCATCGCGTCGGACGAGGCCGCGCGTGAGCGTGAAGGTCGCCTCTTGCACCGAAGTATCGGCGGTCGAGCCGATTGTCGTCGCGTCAATGTAGACGGCTGCGTCTACGCCGAGCACGCTGACCTGTGTGGTATCAGATGGGCTGGCGCTGTATGCCGTGCCCAGGGCGACCGTGCCGGCTGCGATCGTCGTCGCAGAGAAGGTGACCGCTTCGTCCTTCACATAGGTGATGCTCAGTTCGTCTGTCGCGCACCCTGCAAGCAGGTATGTCGGGACGACGGTGCCGCCATCAGCCCAGCCCCACTCTGCCGTGAAGGTCTTTGGCGCGTTAGCGGTGCCGCTGTTTGGCGTGTATGCCCAAGTGTATGGGGCTGCCGTACCCGAGGCGGATACGCCGCCCTTGACGGCGGTCTCTAGCCAGAACGGGATCTGGTTGTAGAGCACTGGCCCAGCGACATTGAGACCATTGCGCTCAATGCCAGGGTTGATCTCGTATGTCTCAAAGTAGTTGCCGCGAAGCGTCGTGTTCGCGATGCTCGTGACTTCCTGTGAAGGAGTCGCCTCGTTCACATAGAGCACTCGCGTAGCGGTGGCAGCGGAACCAGCCGTTGATTCAATCGCTCCCACGAGTTTCAATAACTGGTTGACTGCCATTTGTTTCTCCTTATGCTGCTTCTACCGAGTTCAGGCTGTTCGCCCGCTCGATGTATTTGCCGAGAACTTCGTCAGCCGCCTGCTGACCCGCTTCTTGTGCCGTCTGCGTGGACGGAGTGACGAACGGCTTTGCCTGCCCGCCAGGGTGCTGCACGAGTTCAGAGAATCCAAACGCGAGCCGTAGCGCGCCCGTATCCCGAGGTCGCACGAGATGCGACTTCGTACCGTACTCAATCAGGTGCCTATGGTTGCTCCCTTTGCCCATCGCCGCCGCGATCACGCCTATCGTGCCAGGCTGCCTGCGAATCTTCTTCGCGTTGATGGACTTGTAGAGGTTGCCGGTCTTTCGTCCGACGCCCTGCGTGATATAGAACTGCTGGATGACGCCGCGCATCGCCTTACCAGCGGCGTCGCGCATCTGCTCTAGCAGTTTCTCAACTGGCCCTTCGTAGAACTGCGAGGCGTAGCGCTCGGTGAACTCTGTCTCGTACTTGAGGCTGAATGAGGTCTGCGCCATTACGGTGCGATCGTTCCCAAGACTTCGCGTGTCGTCACTTCCACCTGCATCTCGATCACGGCGAACATCTCGCCGCCGTATTCCGATTCTCCCATACGAATGTCCGGCACGAGTGCGCGAACTACCACAGTCGGAAGTCCAAGTTCCATCTTTGACACGACCTGCTCGACGAGCACATCGCGCCAGAGATAGAGCGCCTTCACATTGCGATCGGTGCCAGCCGCCTTCGCGATATAGAAGCGCACAGGGAAGCGGTGGATCTGTCGCACGAGGCGATTAGGGCCGTATTCCGCCGTGGTGGAAGGGGGAAAGACCACCACGGACGGAAACACGGAGATCATATCAGGTGGCAGCGCAGTCGCCAAGCGGATATCGTCGTAGCCCGTAGGTGGCGTCACATTGGCAGCGGAGAACCTCGCAGCGAGCGCGGTGCCGATCGCGTAGGTATCGAGCGACATTTAGACCGCCTGTGCTGCGATGCGATAGGCGCGCAGCATTTGCTCCACATCAGGGTCAAGCCGTGCGAGGAGGCGCATTTGCCCAACCTCAGGTGAACCGGCGATTCCGAATGGGGTGTTCCGGCGATTGAAGATACGACCCGACTGAATGATGGTTGCCATCTCTACGGGCTTCGGGATGCTCGGCCATCCGCGCACGCCAATGACCTTCACGCCCTTCACGATCTCAACGGGGAAGGTGTTTGCACCTTCGGTGAGTGCGGTGATCTGCGTGTACGGTCGCCCAGTCGTCGCGGCGTTGAACGGCTCCAGCGCGTAGTCGGCGGTGCCCCAAGTCGTTGAGTAGGAGCCGTTAGCGTCGCCATCTGTCGTCAACGATGAGACGGATGAGAAGTCGTCAATCGGCAGCGTGAGGTACTCGTCTGCCGTATAGTAGGCGGTGACGGTGCCTGCGCTGTAGAAGAAGCGTCCCGTATAGTCGTCAATCATTCGCGACACAGACTCGATCACGAGTTCCAACTCAGTGTCGGAGGTCGCGTCAATAATGCCGAGCGCAGTCTTGACCGCAGAGCCGGTCGTGTAGCCGTTCGTGATTGCCATCAGGTCTCCTTGATCGGTTGGACGCGCTTGAGCGCATCAGGGTCGCCAGCATCTTGCCATCCGCTGATCACGAGTTCCGTGAGCGGCTGATGTGGAGCGTATGACCTCAGCACATTCGCCATATGGACTTCAGATGTTGAGGCGAGTTTGAGGTCATAGCAGACATCGTTCAACAGTTCGCGATTCGTGAAGCGGTAGATTCCGCAGCACACTAGCACCTCTGGCACGCCGCGCGTCCAGCCTCCGGCACTGTGTTCGTAGTAGTCCCAGATTCGCCACGGCGCGGGTGCCACGCCTACCCAGTCGCCTTCCTGCTTGGGCACCTGCGGTAGCAGGGTATCGGCAAAGAGCACCGTGAGCGGCCCATCCACGAGGCTCGTAGAGGCACTCAGGAGCGCCCCAGACGGGCCGTCTGCCTCATCGTGGGGGATCACCCCAGTCAGCCAGGTCGCGGCGCTCAGAACCGCCTGTGCGTCTGCCGAGCGCACCACCGCATAGGTGGGCTGCCCAGCCGCCGCTCGGCGATGCCACTCGTGCACGGGTTGCCCCGCAGCCTCGACGAGCAGTTTGTTGGCGCCGCCGAGTCGTGTGGACTTTCCAGCGGCGAGGATGATGATCACGGTCGGCTTTCGTGCGCGTGTGACTCAGAGAGGTCGTAGTGCCAAGTCGGACGCTCGATGCAGGTGAAGCGGGCGCCTACCTGATGCGCGGCCACCCAGAACAGCCAGTCGTAGCCCTTGACCGGCTTGAAGCCGCCAAGTTCTACGAACAGACCTGCCCGCACGATCGCATTGTGGCTGACGATGGAGGTCGTCTTGAGCAGTTCCGCATTGAACGGCTGGTTGTAGCCAAGCCACGGATTCTCACCGCTAACATCGCACCACGAGTAGGCGACATCGCAGTGACTCGTCTCTGCAGCCTCAACGAGCGAGGCGAGGTGATCGGGATAGAAGTAGTCATCGTCGTCTAGGATCGCGATCCACTTGCTCTCAACCGCGAAGCCGAGATCAGTTTTCATCGCCGCCCCACCGCGTCGGGCATAGTCAACACCGATCAGGTGTGCGTCTGGCCGTAGCGTCTGGCGCCGCACGGAGGTCACTGCACGCTCTAGAAACTTCTCGCGATCAGGCAGTGTCGCCGTGATGACGGAGACGCTCATTTGCGCTTCGCGGCTCGCCGCTGTTCGCGGTTGAGTCCGCCCGCCTTTGGCAACTCGCTCTCAATCTGCTTCAGGATCGGGCGCCAGTGATCCGCGTATACGCGCTCTGTCGTATATCCGGCAGCGAAGTCAATCGCTGCGGCGCGCGCAGAATCTCGCTTCTCCGTATCCTGCTTGAGTTCGTAGGACTGCACGAGAGCATCCTCGATCTCCTTGATATTCGGCACCATCCACCAGCCGCCCTGCAGCGGGTCGTACTCTGGCTGACCGTTCACCTTCCATCCAGCGCCTACCAGTTCAGGCTGCGCCGTCCAGTTCGTGACGATGATCGGGATGCCGCACGCTTGCGCTTCAATGGCTGGAACGCCGAACCCTTCGCCGCGTGAGGTCATAAGCAGCACATCGGATGCAGAGTAGGCTCGCGCTACGACCTCGGCAGAGAGGCCCTGCCGGTACTCAAACTGCGGCACGAAGCGCACGCGATCTACAGGCGCATCTACCGCCTTCAGCACGCGCTCAATATTCACGCCGTTCGCGAGTCCAAACATCTCTGTCCAGATCAGGAGATAGGCGTCAGGATGCGACTTTGCGAAGTTGCTCCACGCGAGCAGCATCTCAGGCCAGCACTTCCGAATGGGAGTGACGCCCTTGTTCGCGGAGTTGATGATCGTCAAGTGCGCGTCGTCCGGCACATTGAGATCCTTACGCATCGGCGAGTCTGTCGGCTTGTAGATCTGCGGGTTGAACGAGTGCGGGGCGTAGAATACGCGATCGCGCTCAACGCCTGCTTGTAGCAGTTCGTGCTCGCCAAACTTACTCATCGCGATCGCCCACTTGCCTGCGCCTCGGCGGGCAAACCACGCCTTCACCTCATCTGGCACGACGCTATGGTCAATCGGCGTCCACGACGCCATTGGAATCTCGTCCCACTGAGGGGACTTGTAAACCCAGACATCGTAGAGCGATAGCCCAATCCCAGGCTCCTCTGGCTGTTGCGATAGCCAGAACTTGATCTGCGCTGGAGTCAGGTCGTTAGAGTAGGCATCCATCCCCTGCCCCATCACGGGGATGCCGTTCCAGTCGAGCGTCGTGCCCGCGAGACCATAGTTGGCCATCAGCGCGACCTTGTGCCCGTCTGCGACGAGTTTAGGAGCGAGTTCTGTCGCCTGAACGCCATAGCCGGTTGGCGACCACGGCGCATTCGTTGTAAATCCGATTCTCACGGTCTTGCCTCCTTCTTTTTGCTCCCCGCCGAGCCGAAGCCCGACGGGGAGCGGTTCTAACCTAGATCGCTAGATTACGATGTCGCCGAAACGAGCACCTTCACTGCGTTCAGATCAGGAATGTTTCCGTCAACAGCGTACAGGGTGCGAATCGCAACCTGGTTGGTGTTGAACAGATAGTCCGTCGAGGATGCGACCTCGATCGGGAGTTCTCGTACATAGTACGAAGGCTCGTGGATGATGGCAACTGACTTGGACGCCGAAGCGACCGCAGCCATATGCACATTCTCCTTGAGTCGGTATCCCATCAGGGTGTCAGGCTGACCAGCGGCCATAGACGGCTGGAACACAAACTGCCCATTGAGATCCTGCAACTTGCGGAGTTTGCTCACTGCCGTCGTGCTCGCGTGCCAAACAGTGTTGGTGTTGCGATACGAAGGGGTGAGGCTATAAAGAACGGTTGCGAGGTCAAGCGCATCAAAGAAGGTCGCCGTGACGGTGCCCGCCTTTGTTGCGGTGCTCAAGCCGGTCGCGCCAGAGACGAATCCCTGTGGCTGAACCGTGCCCGTGCCGAGGGTCATTGCTGAACCTGCGACGAAGGCGATCTGAGCGCCTGCCTGTCGTCCAACGGTTCCGAGAATGTCAAAGCCCGCGTCGCGCACAAGTTCAGCCGACAGAAGCGTCAGGCTGGCGATCTTGTTCGCATAGAGGGTGATTGACGAGATCGTCGGATCGGCTGGAGTGATCGTTGAGCCTTCGCTCACGAACGCTGCAGACTGGTTGGCCGTCACGCGCGGAACAGTGATCTGCTCGCCCGTGGTGGTGCGGAGTTTCGTTGCTCCGTCGTATACAGGGTTGCCTTCCGTCAACGCGACGACAACAAAGTCGGCGAATGAGACCGGCACGGTCGCTGAAGCCGAAGCAAGAGCACGAATCTCAAACTGTGCGCGGCGCTTCTCGCCTGAGGCGATTGCACGGAGCACATCTGCATCGTTGTCAGCCTTGACTGCGTTCTCGACCTTGAGTGCTCGCTCTGCAAGGGCGCCGATCTTCTCGGAGCGCTCCTCAGCAGCGGCAACCTGATCCATCTTTGACTTGCGTGCGGACATTGAGGCGTTCAACGCATCCCAGCGCTGCTCCTCCTCCGCTGAAAGTTCGCGCTTCTCATCAGCCGCGCGAGCGAGAAGGGACTTAGCCTCTTCCCAGTCGTTGCGGTACTGCTCGTGAAGCGTCTTGGTAATGTCGGACATTTTGTCTGACTCCTTACGCTATCTGGTTGATTGGTTGATTGCTTCTTCGGTGGTGCGTCCAGCGGTGGTGCCTTGCGGCCCTCGCGCTACGCCCTAGCGAATCGGCGCTTCCAGTTTGGCAAGTGCCAACTGGCGCTCGCGAACAGAGAGAGGTACGAGCCGCTCATCGGCTGCCTCCGGCTCCGTTGCAGTCTCAGGTTCAGGCCGCAGATCAGGGCTGATCTTGCGGAGTGCGAGATCGAGCGTTGCGGCTGAATCCGCATCGGGCGCTCCCGCGAGGAGTGAATCAAATGCACGCATCAGGCGAGCAGGCTCGATCTCCGTGCGCTCAGAGAGCGAACGGACAGCGCCCAAGCCGATCGTGGCTGGATATGCAGGCTGATTGCCAGTGAGTAGGCTCACCTCGTGCAGCCGGATGTTTCGTAGTTCGCGAATCCCGTTGTCGTCGTAGGCGTCACCTTTGTTTGGTACCGAGAAGCCAAACGACATTCCCATCGCTGCACCGTCGCGGCGAAGCATCGCTGCGAGGTCTGATGCGAAGGTGACCTCAGGATTGAGAGAGACGCGAACCTTCAGGCCGCGCTCATCTTCCTCAAGATCCAGCGTGCCGGTCTTAGTCGAGCCGAGGAACAGTTTAGGATCGTGATCCTGCAGCGCCTTGACCTCCCACTCGCCACGCTCTGCCGCTGCGACGCTCTTAGAGAACGCGCCTGGCTTGATGATTTCGCGCGTGTTCAGGCCCTCTGCCTCGGAGTTGAAGATGGCGGCATAGCCCTCAAAGGTGTGGCCATCGCCTTCCGCGCGGATCTCCGTCTGGAACTGTCGGTACTCAATCG
>Ga0315904_10005171_pt1 | contig 18221 bp, 21 predicted proteins | sample LakEriMetagenome_6_FD_203529 | JGI IMG/M metagenome (GOLD analysis project Ga0315904, IMG submission 203529) | Freshwater fungal communities from buoy surface, Lake Erie, Ohio, United States - Buoy 12 MA120 | ecosystem: Environmental > Aquatic > Freshwater > Lake | place: USA: Lake Erie, Ohio...
TAGTGTTTACTAACCAACTTCGTCAAAAGATGAACGCAATGGCATTTAGTGACCCTTGGACAACATCGGGCGGTAAAGCATTAGCATTCCATGCTTCTGTTCGCTTCCGTTTGAAATCTATGGGGCAACTTAAAGTCGGTGATAAGATTGTTGGTATCAAAGTGAGAGCACAGGTTATCAAAAATCGTTTAGGACCACCATTGAGGCATGCAGATTTCTCTATTTTCTTCGATAGAGGAATTGATAACTACGGAAGTTGGTTGGGTGTAATGAAAGATAATAAGTTAGTAAAGCAAGCAGGTGCGTGGTATGAATATACCGATACCGATACTGGTGAAATTATCAAATTCCAATCAAAAGATTTCGCAGAGATTCTTAAAAACGAAGAGTTAAAAGACCAAATTTATCGTAAGATATGTGAGGTTACAATATTACAATATAAAAGTTCCGCTTCAGAGGAAGTTGATATAACAACGGATGTAGCAAATGAGTCAGATTAATAAGAAGTATCTTGAGATACTAAAACAGATAGATGAAGAACATAAGAGTTTTGGAGATTTACATAGAAATTCTAAAACCCTAGTTATTGATGGTCTTAATACCTTCATTCGTTCTTGGTCAACAGCACCCAATTTATCAGATAATGGTGATCACATCGGTGGCATAGTCGGTACTTTAAAAAGTATCGGCTACGCTATCCGTTTGATTAACCCGACTAGAGTTATTATTACCTTCGATGGTAAGGGTGGTTCAAAAAGCAGACAAAATATATATGCGGGATATAAGGCGGATAGAGCTAAAAACAAAATCCGCCTTAATCGTGCTATCACCGGCGGTGATATGAACCCCGAAGATGAACAGGTATCAATGCGTAGGCAGATGGTAGCATTGGCAGACCTTTTAACACATTTACCTGTAACCATTATGTTATATGATGGAATAGAGGCCGATGATGTTATGGGTTATATTGCTACTCAACTTCGACAAGATGGTGAGAAGGTTGTACTAATGTCATCTGATAAAGATTTCTTACAATTAGTAAATAAAGACGTTAGCGTTTATTCACCAACAAAAAAGAAAATCTATAATATAGAGGAAGTATTGGAAGAATTTGGTATTCATCCACATAACTTCATAAATTTCAGAATGATTGATGGTGATAAATCCGATAATATCGAAGGCATCAATGGTTTGGGAATCAAATCAATAATTAAAGCGTTTCCGATTCTAACTGAAGAAACTACACACACAACTGAAAGTATGATGGAGTATGTAAACGGATTGGATAAAAAAATAAAAGCACACGAATTATTTGAAAGTAATTTGGCAATTTGCGAAAGAAATCGTAGATTGATGCAGTTATCCGAACCAGAATTTAGTGGTAATCTTCGTATGAAAATTATGGATAGATACGATGAACCAACACCTAAATTTGATAAGCAAGGATTTCTAAAAGTGGGATTGAAAGCGGGTGTTATTGATTCATTTAAAGATATTAATGATTGGCTACAATCCACATTTGGACACATTTCAAAATTTTAAAAAGTAAACTATGGCAGACAGATTAGCAAAACCATTAGGAGATAGAGTTCTCCTAACAGAATTAGAAGGACAAGCAGAAACAACCGCAGGAGGTATTATCATACCTGATTCGGTAAAACAAGAAGATGTAAAAAGAGCAAAAGTAGAATCAATTGGACCTGGAATTTATACTCAAAATGGTGTATTGATTCCAATGAATGTAAATGTTGGAGATGAGGTTATAATCCCACCGTACCATCAGGGACAAGAAGTAAAAATTGGTGGAAAAAAATATCTCTTAATGAGAGAATCTGAAATTTTAATGATTGTTAAGTAAACAAAAACATGGAGGTAAACTATGAAGTGTCTTAAAAATGAAAAAACAGGAAATATCATCAGAGTTGATGATAAGCAAGCAGAACAAATGTCGGGAAATACTTGGAAGTATGTTTCAAAATCAGAATGGAAACTACAGACACGTAAACCAACTCAAACAGAAGCAGTGAACGATCAAATTACCGATGCAGTAACTATTTCGGAAAAGCAATTGAAAAGAAAAAAATCTAAATAATGGAAGCAGTAGATACATTGGTAAAATATGGTCAATCGTATCAATCTAAAGTAGTTGCTTCATTCCTTACGGATATTAAGTTTTTAGAACAGGTAAACGAAATTACAAAACCTGTATTCTTTGAATCTCAAGCAAATCAATGGATTGTAAAGGAAACACAAACTTACTTTGATGAGTTTCGTGTGACTCCAACCATGGAGGTGTTTAAAATAAAAGTTGGTGAGATAGAAGATAAAGTTCTCAAACAAACGGTTATTGAACAATTAAAGAACGTTTATCAACAAATAGGTTCTGATGATTTAGCATACGTTAAAAAGGAATATCTAACATTTGCAAAAAATCAAAAAGTAAAAGATGCACTTTTAAAATCGGTAGACCTTCTCAAATCCGGTCAATATGATAAGATTATTGATACAATGACCGCAGCATCAAAAGTCGGTGTTGAAAATGATTTGGGTTTGGATTTTGTTGAGGATTTTGAAAACATATTGGATGATGTAAAAAGGGATTCCGTATCAACGGGGTGGGATGTCATAGATGAATTAATGGATGGAGGTTTAGGACCCGGCGAATTGGGGGTAGTTATGGCACCATCTGGTATTGGTAAAAGTTGGTTCTTATCAAAAATAGCATGTGCTGCATTGCAAAGGGGTATCAATGTTCTTCATTATACTTTGGAATTATCCGAAAGTTATGTAGGACAAAGGTATATTACGATTCTAACTAATATTGCTACGGCAGACCAAAAGTTACGAAAAGATGATATTATTCGTAAGGTAAAGCAAACTCCCGGTAGAGTAAAAATAAAATACTATCCACCACAATTTGCATCTGCAAAAACTCTATCAGCACATATCGATAAAGTTAGAACAAGTGGATTTAATCCACAATTAATCATCATTGATTATGCTGACCTTCTTAAGTCGGCGAATAGAGGTAATGATGGTTTGTATGCAGAGTTAGGTGGAATATATGAAGAATTGAGAGGATTGAGTGGTGAATCGGGTATCCCAATTTGGACAGCAACACAAACGAATAGAGCAGCAATTGATCACGAAGTAATTCAGGCGGATTCGGTTGGCGATTCATATAAGAAAGTTCAGACAGCAGATTTCATTATGAGTGTGAGCAGAAAGACCAAAGATAAATTATCTAACACAGGTAGAATCCACATTGTAAAGAATCGTTTCGGACCAGATGGTATGACATTCCCTGCAAAGATTGATACGTTCCACGGAGTTATGGATGTGTTTGCAGCAACATCGGTAGATGGTATGATTGCTACTAAAGAGAGTAAGAATGGTGAGGGATTAGAAAAGAAGTTACTACATAAAAAGTATGTTGAAAATATGGGATAATGAGTGAGGTAACATCTTACATAGTACAGGAAACATCATTTAATCATTCGGTTAGAAAGTTTCTTAAAAAGTGGCATTATTCGGATTATGTAAATATTCAGGCAAAGCATACATTTTGTCTTTTTAAAGATGGAAAGTTTGGTTTACCTGAAATGATAGGAGTTTGTATTTACACTCGACCGGCCGGCCCATCCGCTGCACAATCTTATTATCCATCTAATCCTGATAAAGTTTTAGAATTAAGAAGATTATGTTTAATAGATGAAACACCTAAAAATGCAGAATCATATTTCGTTAGTAAAACTATTAAATGGTTAAAAAAGAATACTGATTGGGAGTATGTAATTTCATACGCAGATGAGGAACAAGGTCACACAGGTGTAATTTATAAAGCTTGTAATTTTAATTATTTAGGAAAAACAAAAGCCGGAAAAACATTAGAAGTAGATGGTGAACGATTTCATATTAGAACACTAACAATGATAGATAGACCATATGGTGTTGAAATAAATAAACGTTGGAAGGAAAAAGATGATGGAATCAAAGTTATAGAAACTTTACCAAAACACATATACACATATAATTTGGTGAAACATAAGTATATAAAATTTGAAAAAAAAAATTACGAAAAACCCTAAAATTTACTAAAGAAAATGGGAGTATTGTCCTTGACACCTAATATATATCTTTACATTTTCTGGTTTTTCGGAAAAAATATTAATTAACACATTTAAAAAAAATTTTACAAAATGGACATTTCGCAGAGGATTTTATCGGATATTACGGTTTATATGAAGTACGCAAAGTATCAGCCGGAATTACAAAGAAGAGAAACATGGGAAGAATTGGTTACCCGTAATATGGAAATGCATATTAAAAAATATCCAAAATTAGAAGAAGAAATTAGAGAAAACTATAAATTTGTATACGATAAAAAGATATTACCTTCGATGCGTTCAATGCAGTTTGCAGGTAAACCAATCGAAATAAGTCCAAATAGAATTTATAATTGTGCATTTGCACCAATTGATGATTACAGAGTATTTGCAGAAATTATGTTTCTTTTATTGGGTGGAACCGGTGTAGGGTATTCTGTTCAAAAACATCATGTAGAAGCGTTACCTGAAATACGCAAACCAAACGCAGATAAGACTCGTAGATTTCTTATTGGTGATTCTATTGAAGGATGGGCCGATGCAATTTCGGTATTGGTAAAAGCATATTTCTTTGGAGGGTCTAAACCAACCTTTGATTTCAGAGATATCAGACCTAAAGGAGCTAGATTGATTACATCTGGTGGTAAAGCACCTGGTCCTCAACCATTGAAAGAGTGTTTGATAAAGTTGGAAGGAATTTTAGAAGCAAAAAATGATGGTGATAAACTTACACCGATTGAAGTTCACGATATGGTTTGTCATATTGCCGATGCAGTATTGGCAGGTGGTATTAGAAGAGCGGCATTGATTTCACTATTTTCTGCAACCGATGAAGAAATGATTAGTTGTAAGAGTGGTGCATGGTGGGAGCAAAATCCACAAAGAGGTAGAGCAAATAATTCTGCAGTTCTAATGAGACATAAAATTGATAAAGCATATTTTATGGACTTGTGGAAAAGAATTGAAGCAAGTGGTGCCGGCGAACCTGGCATCTACTTATCAAATGATAAAGATTGGGGAACTAATCCTTGTTGTGAAATTGCGTTAAGACCTTTCCAATTCTGTAACCTTTGTGAAGTAAATGTATCGGATGTGGTTGATCAGGATGATTTGAACGCTAGAGTAAAAGCAGCATCATTCATCGGAACATTGCAAGCAGGTTATACCGATTTTCACTATCTTCGTCCTATTTGGCAAAGAACAACCGAAAAGGATGCACTCATTGGTGTATCAATGACGGGTATTGGTAGTGGTGCGGTATTGAAACTCAATATGAAAGAAGCAGCAAAGGCAGTTAAAGAAGAAAATGTTAGGGTTGCCGATTTGATTGGAATCAACCATTCAGCAAGAACAACTACGGTTAAACCCGCAGGAACAACATCTTTAACTTTAGGAACATCATCTGGTATCCATGCATGGCATAACGATTACTATATTCGTAGAGTAAGAGTTGGTAAGAATGAAAGTATTTACTCACATCTTTTGTTAAATCATCCGGAGTTAGTAGAAGATGAATACTTCAGACCACATGATACCGCAGTAATTGGTATTCCACAAAAAGCACCGGAAAATGCAATATTCCGTACAGAATCACCAATCCAATTATTGGATAGAGTTAAGAGGGTACATGGTGAATGGATTAAGCCAGGACATAGAAGTGGTAATAATACACACAACGTATCTGCTACAATCTCAATCAGAGAACATGAGTGGGATGCAGTTGGTGAGTGGATGTGGGAGAATAAAGATTTTTATAACGGACTTTCGGTATTGCCTTATGATGGTGGAACATATATTCAAGCACCATTCGAAGATTGTACAAAAGAGAAGTACGAAGAACTTATGAAAACACTAACAGATGTTGATTTGAGTAAAGTTATTGAGCTTGATGATACAACGGATTTAAGTGGTGAATTAGCTTGTGCTGGAGGTGCCTGTGAAATTAAATAGAGAAGATAATGAACTATATTATTTGGAAAATGGTAAGGTTGTCTTTACGCCTAAATACCATATTCAGAGAGGACATTGTTGCGGCAGTAATTGTCGGCACTGTCCATATGAACCAAAGTATCTAAAACACAATAAAAATCTAGAAGAAGTATGGGAGAAAATCAATCATCAAAACACAAAGAGTTGACAGATAAAATTAGAGAAGAAAAGCAAAAACCGAAAGGACCTATTAAATTCCAACTTCAATTAAATGAGGAACAGAAATTAGCGAAAGAAAAAATATTAAATAATGCTATTACTATTTTGAGTGGTAAAGCCGGTAGTGGTAAAACACTACTAGCTTGCCAAATAGCATTAGATTTACTATTTAAAAAAGCAATACAAAAAATAATCATTACTAGACCTACCGTCAGTAAAGAGGAAATAGGATTCCTTCCTGGCGATTTAAGAGAAAAGATGGAACCGTGGATGCAACCAATCTACGCAAACTTTTATCAACTTTACAACAAAGAAAAGGTAGATGAAATCCTTGAAAGTGGTGCAATAGAAATTGTACCCGTTGCATTTATGAGAGGAAGAACATTTTTAGATTCATTTGTTATTGTGGATGAAGCACAAAATTGCACCACAGATCAAATGGAAATGATTGTTTCTCGTTTGGGATTGCGAAGTAAAATGGTTATATGTGGGGATACTCAACAGGTAGACTTAAAAACCAGAGGAGAAAGTGGGTTTAAATTTTTAATATCAATAGCAACAAAGGTTAAAGATATGGCATCACAAACTTTATTAACAAATCATAGACACCCAATTGTAGATGCCCTATTGGATGAGTATGAATATTTAAAACAAATGACAAATGGTAACGGTAAAAAAGTTTAGTGCAACGTGGTGTGGACCATGTAGAGCACTTGCACCTGTAATGAATGAAATTAAATCTCAATTTTCAAATGTTAAGTTTGAAGAGTATGATGTAGATAATGAGGTAGATGAAGTAATGAAATATAATGTAACATCAGTACCGACTGTGATAATTGAAAAAGATGGCCAGTTGTTTGAAAGATTTACAGGCCTATCATCAAAAGTTGCATATGTTAATGCAATAAATGAAAGTTTAAAATAATAATGATAGTTATTTGTTGCAAATATACAAATGATATTGGTATTAAAACAGAATTTAAAGTACCAAATAAATTCCCATACGTTGGACCAACATCAACGATAATTGATGTAGTAGATGCTTGTAAAGTACACATGCCAAATGAAAAGATTGTTGTGGTTGATAGTGATTCCGAAGATAAATCATATTACGAACTCATAGATGTATTTGATATAATTGAAGGTAATTCGAATTACGAAGCTGGAGCAATTTGGAAAGCATTTGAAAAGTATCCAGATGAAGATTATTATTTACTACTACAAGATACAACAATACCAACTACCAATTTAATTAAGGAATTAAAAGATAATGATGTTATCGGTTTTTGGTATACAAATGATTGGGAATCTGATATGGAGGGATGTAGAGAATGGGCTATCAAAAATATAAAGATAACGAACATAGAATATATCAGCTATGGTTTTAAATCTATTTTGAATAATATTTTCATAGTTAAAAATAAAGTACTTAAAGAATTAAAAGATAAAAGTTTTAATAAAGTTTTACCGAATGATAAGATTAGTTCGGCATCTATGGAAAGACTATGGGGAATTGTATTTAAACAAATGGGATATAAATTAAAACATTTATTACCACACATATACGATGTATCTAAATACACTTTACATGAGAATCCCTATATTATAAAAAATTTTGGAAAAAAAGAATAAAAATGACATTTGCACAACACTACGAAGCGTATCCGATTGAATTAAAATCGGATAAAGGACATGGACACGACTATATTAATGGATATTATAGTAATGAGTTCACAGATAAAAAACATTTAAATTTAAATATAGTTGAAATAGGTGTCAATAGAGGACAATCTATATTACTATTAGGAGATTGGTTTACAAACTCAAATATAGTTGGCATTGATGATGGAAGAGAATTATATGATGAATGGAAAACTATCACATCACATTTATCAAATGTTAGTTTACTAATGGGTGATGCGTATTCTGATTACATTGTAGAACAATTTGAAGATGATTCAATTGATTATTTGATAGATGATGGCCCACATACTATACAATCTCAAATTGATTGTGTACAAAAGTGGTTTAAAAAAATAAAACCAGGAGGAAAATTAATTATAGAAGATATTCAAAATATTGATGAAGATAAATACAAATTTGATGATTTGGGTATAGAATATGAATTAATAGATTTAAGAAAAAACAATAATAAATACGATGATATATTGTTGATATTTAAAAAATAGATTTGTTAAAGTGAAAAAAGTTACATATATTAGAGTTATGTTAAAGGGAGAAGCACATCCAATGCATAAACTTACTGAAAAGCAAGTTGAAACGATTAGAGAACTATGGAAAGTTGGACATCGTAATGTAAAAGTATTGGCGCAAAATCACAAAGTTTCGCCCGCAAATATTAAAAAAATAGTTACAAATAAAACATGGACACACATGTTGAAATGGCCTTATGAAAGAAGCTAATAAAATTTATTGTGATGTATCCAGAGTTACAATTAGAGAAATAAGTCCATCCGTTGCAAAGGAGATTATAGTTAAAAAACACTATACGCATGCATGGACAGCCTGCAGGTATTCTTTGGGTATATTTTACAGAACAGATGAAGTAAATGCATTGGGTGACAACGAAAAACTCATCGGATGTTTAGTTTATGGATTTCCGGTAGGTGCAAGAGCAGCACTTTCAATTTCAGAACAACTTACAAAAGACAATGTATTAGAACTTACTCGTCTCTATTGTGATGATGGATACGGTGCTAATATTGAATCCTATGCAATTGGACAATCATTCAAATGGTTTAGAGAAAACGATAAAGCAATTAAGGTACTCATTTCCTACGCAGATAACGGACAGGAGCATTTGGGTGGAATATACCAAGCAACTAACTGGATATATCAGGGAATGAACACAGAAATTGCTTTAATGCCTAATTACGGAATATCTCTAACAAAAGACCCTTATGATTGGATTCATAGTAGAACTGTCTATTCAATGTGGGGTAGTGGTAATTTAGAACACCTTCGTAGAGAAATCGGAAAGCAAGGTTACAAAGAATTTTGGAGAAGAGAAGAACCACCAAAGCATAGATACATACAGGTCATTACGGGTGATAAAAAAGAAAAGAAAGAAATATTAAAATCCCTTAAGCACGAAGTTAGAGATTATCCAAAGAATGCAAAGGAATTTAATAAAGAAATAGAACATCATTTAACAATCGCACCTGAAACTGAATTGGCAAGTAAGTTTTGGTAATATGCGAAAAAAATAGTATATTCATAATATGAAATTTTGGGATACCGGCGAAGAGCCAAAAAAAGCAGGATTTGATTTTGAAAAAGAAAAACAAGCTTTGATTGCAAACTTGGATTACCTCTTTTCAATGTCAGTACAAGAACAAACACTCTATAAAAAGTGGTTAGAGTGGAATGAAGATTTGCATGCCAGTTATCAGCAACTTCCGGCATTACATCAACAATACGACAAGATTTGGAAACCGAAGAATATAAACGATAGAGAAGGAACCATTGCAGAAATCCAAGCGATGCAACCTTATGTAGAATTGGTTGAAGAAGGTGATGAAGCAACGAAGTGGACTTATATGAGAAAGTTAATAAGTTCTATGGAGTTTACACCAAACCCAGGCCGTAATGTAAAAGCATTCGTAAAGGATAGAACATCAGGAAAAGTATTGGGAGTTATTTCATTAGGTTCGGATATTACATCGTTAGGTGTGAGGGATGAGTATATTGGTTGGAATAAAGAAGATAAGTTTGAAAAAGGTAAGTTAAACAATACTGCAATCGGAACATCAATCATTGCAACACAACCTTTGGGTTATAATTTTTTGGGTGGTAAATTAGTATCAGCACTAACCACATCACCAACATTTAGAGAACATTGGAAACAAAAGTATGATAATACTCTAATTGCGGTAGGTACAACATCACTATATGGTATTCATTCACAATACAATGCCATTCCACATTTCAAAACATTGGGAGAAAGTAAAGGTAAAATCAGTATCAAACCTGATGATAAATTTTATGACCCGTGGCATCAATGGTTAAAAGAAAATCGTAGTGAGTGGTATAAAGAAAATATAACCGAAGAAAGAGAACGTAATGGTGCTAATATGGGTTACGATAGAAATGGACCTGTTAGTGGTATCAAACAAAAAATATTAACTCAAATATTCAAAGAGTGTGGTATTAAAGCAGATACATATCATCACGGATTTAAAAGAGGTGTTTACTTCGCAATGATGTATGAGAATGGTTGTGAATTTCTTTGTGATAAAATTACTGAAGATAAATTAGTAATGAAAGATAAATTTGTGGAGGGAGATGAATATACAATCCGTTGGTGGAAAAAACAAGCAATAAAAAGATATTCAAAACTACATGAAGAAGGTAGATTGAAAAATGAAACTCTGTTTTACGCAGATGCAATCGGATTGACTTGGGAACAAATGAAAGAAAAATTTTTAGCAGACGTAGGAAGATAAATTATGTATCAAAACATTTATTACGAAAGACAAAAAAACTTAATACATCTTTGGGATGATGAACGGGGATATACAACATTCCCATATCGTAAGTATGCGTATAAGAAAGACCCATACGGACAATATCGTTCTATGAATGGAGATAAGTTAAGTAAGATAGGTAAGTGGGATAAAGATGAATCGGATGAATTATTTGAATCCGATGTTCCTGAAACCACAAGAGTATTGGTAGATATTTACGATAGTGATATCCCATCAGTAGGTCATAGAATAATGACGTTTGATATTGAGGTTGAGATGATATCAGGACTTCCAAATACAAAAGAAGCACAAAACGAAATCACATCAATTGCTGCACATGATAGTGCAACAAAACTATTTGATGTTTTCGTATTAGATAAACAAAGAAAAGTTAAAAAAAATGCTGACAAATTTAGCAAGGATGGTAGAGAGGGGAGTGTTCACATTTTCGATAACGAGAAAAATCTTCTACTTGCATTTCTTAATTATTACGAAGAAGTTGATGCGACTATTTTAACAGGTTGGAACATAGACTTTTTCGATATTCCATATCTCTACAATCGTATCAAAAATGTTTGTGGAGAAGGACATGCAAAGAGGTTATCACGTATTGGACAATGTTTTTATTCACCTTACAGAGACAAGTGGTCATTTGGTGGTGTATCTATTTTGGATTATATCAATTTATACAAACAATATAATTTTGGCTTGGAAAGTAGTTACACCCTAAACCACATCGCAACAAAAGAATTGGGTAGAGGTAAGGTTGAATATGAGGGTAGTTTGGATGATTTATTTGAAACAGATTTAGAAAAGTTCATAGAGTATAACATTGTAGACGTGGACTTGGTGGTAGCGATGGATAATAAATTAAAGTTTATTGAATTGTGTAGAGCAATCTGCCACGCTGGTTATGTTCCATATGAAGATTACATTTATTCTTCAAAATGGTTGGAAGGTGCATGTTTATCTTATCTGAAAGTAAAGGGATTGGTAGCAACTAATAAACCAAAGGATAGGAGAGAAAGAATGCAAGCACTTCGAGATAATGATGAAGAGAAGTTTATCGGTGCATATGTAAAAGAACCCATCGTTGGTAAGTATGATTGGATTTATGATTTGGATTTGACATCTCTATATCCATCAATCATTATGACCCTAAACATCAGTCCCGAAACAAAGATTGGTAAGATTGAAAATTGGGATGCGGAAGCGTGGATTAAGGGTGAAGATAGTGGAACATATCGAATAGTTGGTAAGGATGATACATACGAATATACAAAAGAAGAACTTGCAGAAGTAATTAAAGATAGTAATTTAGGAGTAGCAGCAAACGGAGTTTTGTATAATCAGGATAAGCCAGGTCTAATTGCAGATATTCTTAACACATGGTTTCAAAAGCGTGTTGAGTATCGCAAGTTGGAAAAGAAATATGGTGAGGAAGGAAACACAGAGCAATACGAATTCTATGGTAAAAGACAACACGTTCAGAAAATCCTACTAAACTCAATGTATGGTGTATTAGGACTTCCGGCATTTCGTTTCTATGATGTGGATAATGCGGAAGCAGTAACTCTGACAGGACAGGTGGTGATTAAGAAAACCGCTGAAATGGCAAACATCAAATATTGGAAAGAGTTGGGAACAAAAGAAGATTACAATGTTTATATTGATACCGACTCAATCTATATGATGGCAGAACCTTTAGTAAAACATCGTTATCCAAACTATAAAGAATTTGATGAGAAGAGGATGGCACAAGAGGTTAATACAATTGCAGAAGAAACACAATCATTTCTGAATAAGTTTTACGATATGTTGGCTGAAAGATTTTTCTTCATTCCAAAAGAGAAGCATCGTTTTGAGATTAAGAAAGAGTACATCAGTAAAGCCGGATTTTGGGTAGCAAAGAAACGATATGCACAATGGATGATTTTGAAAAATGGTATTCCGTGTGATAAGTTGGACGTAAAAGGTTTGGATGTAGTAAGAAGTTCATTTCCAAAAGCATTTCAGAAGTTTATGTCTGCAATGTTGAAAGATATTCTAATGGGAAAAGATAACGAATATATTGATGATACGTTACTTACTTTTAAGAAAAGTTTACCAACACTTCCTGTAAATCTAATTGCAAAAGGTGGAGCAATTAAAGAGTTAAGTAAATATGATGATGGTAGTTGGAAATCCGGTGCATCAATTGCAAACTTTGAGAAGGGAACACCTGCACACGTTAAAGCCGGAATTGCATACAATAGATTGCTTAAATTCTTTAACGCACCATACAAACACGAACCAATTAGAGATGGTGATAAAGTTAAATGGGTATATCTTAAAACAAACCCATTAGGACTAGATACTCTTGCATTCAAAGATTATAATGACCCAAAAGAGGTTATGGACTTCATTGAAACATATATTGATAGAGATAAAATATTTGAAGCAGAGTTAGAAAACAAATTAGATGATTTCTATAACGCATTAAAGTGGGAGAAAGCAACAACAGAAACAAAAACAGCTAAAAAGTTTTTTGCTTTCTAATAAAAATTTCGTATATTTAACAAACATAAAACTTAAACAATTACAATTATGAACAAAAACAGTTTATTAAAATTTATTCAAAAGTATTCACTAGGTGGACTTATTGAATCGGTATCATGGAATGCAGAGGGAACAAAGTTATCTGTAAGATTCATTTCAGATGATAAGACTCTATTAGGAGAAGTTGAGTTTAATGCATTCACATCAACACCATTTAACGTAGGTATTTATACTACATCATTATTGAAAAATATGATTGGTGTATTGGATAATGATATCGCATTAAAAGTAGACAAAGTAGGTGATAAAGCAGTTAGTTTGAAATTGAGTTCAGATGATACTGAAACTTCTTACCAATTGGCTGATTTGGGTGTTATTCCACCTGTACCAGATTTGAAAGCATTGCCTGAATTTGGAATTGCAATCGATATGACATCTCAAATGGTAGACCGATTTATCAAAGCAAAGGGTGCATTGAGTGATGTAGATACTTTCACAATCTTTACCGAAGGTGGTGATTTGAAGATGGCAATCGGTTATTCTTCAATTTCGACAAACAGAGTAACATTCACAGCAATCAAAGGATTTGATGGTGAAGTAAAACCAATCTCATTCTCTTCAAAGTATTTAAAAGAGATTCTTACAGCAAATAAAGAAGCAACTAATGCAAAACTAAAAGTATCAGTTGATGGATTATCAAATGTTGAATTCCAAATTGATGATTTTGTGTGTAAGTATTATTTAGTAGAAATTTCAAATTAATAAAATGGCAACAGAACAATTGGATTTATTTCCACAAGAAGAAATGCTTCCACAAGGAAGTGTAGAAATTCCAAAATCAGAAACAATTAAAGACGCGGAATGGTGTTTTCAATTTTTTAATAACGAGCCGGTAGTATTTGGTTGGCAATCGAAAGATTCTGAATCAACATCGCCGTTAGTATTACAGATTCAGCCCGTTGAAGGTGAGTCTTTGACATTCCAACAAAATGGAATGACGTTTAGAATATTTGCAAGAGAAATATCCGAAACTACAAAAATAGAAAGAGAAACACAAAACTAACATAAAATGAATGTAAAGGTAAAAAAATTACATCCGAAAGCAGTAGTACCAACCTATGCAAAAAATGGTGATGCAGGTATGGATTTGGTTATTACAGAAATAATCAATCAAAATAAATTAGATATTACTTATGGATTTGGTATATCTATGGAAATTCCTGAAGGATTTATGGGATTGATATTTCCAAGGTCATCCATCAGAAAATACGATTTGATTTTATCAAATGCGGTGGGAGTAGTTGATAGTGGTTATAGGGGAGAATTACAGGCAACCTTTAAAAAAACAGGCAACCATGTTTATGAAGCCGGTGATAGAGGTGCACAAATTATTATCTTACCATATCCTCAAATCGAATTTGAAGAAGTAGAAGAATTATCTAACACCGAAAGAGGCGCAGGCGGATTCGGTTCAACTGGAAAATAATATGAGTTTTTTCGCAAACGATATAAGTAAAAGAGAACATAGTTTGTGGGTGGAGAAATACCGCCCACAAACACTTGCCGACTATGTAGGAAATGAGCAAGTAAAAGAAACAATCCAACAATATCTGGATACGAATGATATTCCACACCTATTGTTTTATGGTAAAGCAGGCACAGGTAAAACCACACTTGCAAAACTTATTGTAAACACAATTAAGTGTGATAGTATGATTATCAACGCATCGGATGAAAACAATGTGGACACTGTAAGAACAAAGGTTAAGAACTTCGCATCTTCGGTAGGTTTCGCAGGATTCAAAGTGATTATTCTTGATGAGTTTGATTATATGACTCCAAACGCACAAGCAATCCTTCGTAACTTAATGGAAACATTTAGTAAACATTGTCGATTCATTTTGACTTGTAACTATATTGAGAAAATCATTGACCCTATCCAAAGTAGATGTCAATCTTTCGCAATTACTCCACCTACTAAAAAGGATGTGGCATTGCAAGTTAGTAAGATTTTAGATACGGAAAAGATTAAGTATGATATTAAGAATGTTGCAGATATCATCAATTCTTATTATCCTGATATCCGTAGAGTATTAAACACTTGTCAATTACAATCAGCGAAAGGAGAATTGAAAGTAGACCACAAAGTAATGGTTGAATCAAACTTCCAAACCAAATTAATTGACTTGTTGAAATCAAATGATGATAAACGTAATTTGTTTATGAAGATTAGACAAGCAGTAGCAGATAATCATCTAAACGATTATTCAGAAATGTATTCAATGTTATATGATAAAGTAGATGAATACGCTGCAGGAAATACTGCAAACGTAATCCTAACTATTGCAGATGGATTATCCAAAGATGCATTAGTAGTAGATAAAGAAATCGTATTTATGAGTACAATTATTCAAATTTTAAATATTATAAAATAATGGAACAACAGATGGGACCACAATTACCGCCAAATTTTAAATTAACGGATGCAAGAGAGATATTATGTAAATGCGGAAACAATACATATATGCCAGGCGTAAGAGTTAGAAAAGTATCAAGACTTTTGACGGGGGCACCTGAAGATATGGTTATACCGATACAGGTTTTTTTATGTACACAATGTGGAGAAGCTTTAAATGAAATGTTACCAGAAGAACTTCAAAAAAAGACTATTGAATAATGGCCGCTAAAAAAATATTTGACCATATAAACGCAATAACTGCCGAACAAGATCCAAATTACTTTGATAAACTTTCGGAAGAGGATTTGAAATCATGGAGTAACTTTATGATTAATCGATTCCTTTCTATGAAGCCGGAGTGGGTTGAACTTGTTGCAACACTTTTACCTTTGACTCAAACTTTACAACCAAAGGAAATGTATAAACTATACATAAGTGTTATTCCTAAAGGAAAATATTTCTTAAAATATATCAAAGGAAAGGCATCAGATAAATATGAACAATTTTTGGTAGATTTGATAAAAATTGAATTTCAATGTTCAGAGAAAGAAGCATTGGAATATGTTGAAGTATTATACTCGAATAGAGAAGGCAGGGAACATATAAAGTATATTTGTGAAAAGTATGGAACAGATAAAAAACAAATAACTAAATTGAAATTAAAAATTTGATAAATACAAAAAATTTAGTTATATTAGTTATATATGGCAAGAGTATCATTTTCACAATATAGTATGTGGAGCACATGCCCACAGCAATACAAATTAGCTTACATAGATGGTTTATCGGAATCAACTTCCAATATACATTCAGTATTCGGAACAGCAATGCACGAAACATTGCAAGAATATCTGAATATATGTTTGAGAATTTCAAAATCACAGGCAGATAAAACAATAGATTTAAAACTTTTCTTAAAAGAAAGGATGCGCCAATTGTATTTGAAAGAATCAAATAATGGTGAAGTAAACATTTGTACAAAAGAAGAACTTGTTGAGTTTTTAGAAGATGGAAATATCCTATTGGATTGGTTTCAAAAGTCTAAAAACTTTAATAAGTTTTTTTCATTGAAGCATGATGAGTTAGTTGCAATTGAGCAACCTATAAACACAAAGATAGCAGAAAATGTAAATTTTTTGGGGTTCATAGATTTGGTAACAAAAGATACATATAGTAATCGTTATAAGATAATTGATTTCAAAACATCTACAAGAGGATGGAGTGATTATCAAAAAAAGGATCCAGTAAAAAATGCACAAATACTTTTGTATAAAAAGTTCTATTCAGAAATGCTTAACGTATCTGTGGATATGATTGATGTTGAGTTTATCATCTTAAAAAGAAAAGTTCAAATTAGAGAAGATATACCAACACATAGAATAAGTAGACACGTACCCGCAAATGGGAAACCATCAATAAATAAAGCTTGGGCTGGATTTAAAGAGTTTGTGGATACGGTATTTGATTCCAATGGTAGTTATAGAATGGAAATTCAGTATCCGAAAAAGCCATCAAAACTATGCGAATGGTGTGAATTTTTTGGTAAGTATTGTGATGGAAAAATTTAAATAAAAACAATATATATTTTAAAATAAGTTATGGCAAAAAAGAAAATTCTGTTACTTTCAGATGATTTAAGGATGGCTAGTGGTATAGCCAATGTTTCAAAACAATTGGTGTTGGGAACAGTTGATAAGTATGATTGGCTTCAATTAGGTGCAGCGATAAAGCATCCTGAAAATGGGAAAATTTTAGATTTAAGTGAAGATGTTAGAGCTAGAACAGGCGTCGCAGATGCATCGGTGAGAATCATTCCGTTTGATGGATATGGTAATCCTGATATCATTAGGCAATTGATTATGACAGAAAGACCGGATGCTATCCTACACTTTACCGACCCGAGATATTGGATTTGGTTATATGAGATTGAGCATGAAATTCGACAATCAGTACCACTATTCTTTTATCATATTTGGGATGATTTGCCAGACCCAAAATATAACAGAGATTACTATGAAAGTTGTGATTGGTTAGGGTGTATTTCTAAACAAACATACGGAATCGTAAAACGTGTTGGTACTTGGGATAAAGAAAAATATTGGAATAAATTGCAAGATTGGCAAGTTAGTTATGTACCACATGGCATTAATACCGATGATTATGCGCCGGTAGATGTTCCTGATGAATTTAAAAAGACAATATTTGGAGATAAGGAGTACGAATTTGTATTATATTGGTCAAACAGAAATATTAGAAGAAAACAACCAATAGATGTAATGTTGGCATTCGAATCTTTTAGAAAAAGTTTACCAGAGGATAAACAAGATAAAGTTTGTTTATTAATGCACACTACTCCGGTTGAAGAACATGGAACGGATTTACCAAAAACAGCAGAACACTTGATGCCGGATGCAAAGATTATATTCGCATCAAATAGATATACAGAAAAGGAATTAAACTATTTGTATAATATCGCAGATGTTA
>Ga0315904_10005172_pt1 | contig 18214 bp, 7 predicted proteins | sample LakEriMetagenome_6_FD_203529 | JGI IMG/M metagenome (GOLD analysis project Ga0315904, IMG submission 203529) | Freshwater fungal communities from buoy surface, Lake Erie, Ohio, United States - Buoy 12 MA120 | ecosystem: Environmental > Aquatic > Freshwater > Lake | place: USA: Lake Erie, Ohio...
ATACTTCTTTAGAAAAAATATCAATGATAAATCACAACTCTTTCATACTGTGATATACAATATGATTTTATCCAAACCAATCCCAATTAATCAATTAAATTTGGGGTAAGAAAATGCCCATTTCTATTAATTAAATCATAAACTCGTGAAAACAAATTGAGTAAAGCGTTTTGTCCTGAACTCAATTTATTTTCTGTTGGCATATAATTAATAAATCCATCCATCATTTTTTCATCTCTATGCTTTCTATGTTCAGGTTTTATTGATTTTAAATAATAATATGAAACATCAATGACGAACTTTCGGTGCAATTCTAGAATTTTCAGGGCATTTTCACTTGTTGTATAAATTAAGTTATTTTCAATTTTTCTTTCATGTTTAATACTATCAATTGCAGAATATATGGAAAGTAGTAATTGTTCAATAACTTCAAAATCAAATGCTGTAACTGCTTCGTTTTTATGTTGAATTACTGCGTTTTTGATAAAAAAATTAAAGGTCTCATAAGCATCTAATTCTTTGATAGTTTCCAAATAATTTGAATCAATAAATTCACCTTCTTGAAGATTCGTGTTGCTTTCCTCCATTTTGCGGAACATAACAGATAACATGTCTCGAATAATATACCTTTTACTGATATACTGGTGCACTTCATGTTGATTTATTACATTAAGTTTCTTATCAAACTTTCTAACCTTTGTCCACTCTTTTATTTCTGCTTCTATTTTTTTATTTATATCTTCAATTATTGGTCTAAAATTATAAGGTGTATTCCAAGCATCCTCCTTCTGATGAGATCTCCAAATTAGTATTGACTCTTCATAATCTGGCAATTTGAACATTTCTTTAAACTCTTTATTTTTTTGAACAATTGCCGAATTAAAAAAGAGTATTTGCCTAGCAGAATTTTTAAACATCAATTCTTGACTTGCGGAAAAAGGTATGCCATTGTTATTCGTATCTTTATTTCTTAAATCCTCTAAATCATTTTCTACTATTTTATCAAATGAAATATCATGATTATCAATATTGTCAAAATTTGAATTGTAGGTATAATCATAATGAGGGGAATAGTAAATAGTTTGTATTAAACTTTTATCTCCTAAAATGGCCTTACTCAATTTACCTTTTAACACTAATTCCTTATGTTCATAATTTGAGTATACACTCAAAATACTACCATTTTCTTTTTCAAATAGTATTATGATCTTATCTCTAGCAAATGCACCTGTTTTCTCAAGAAAACAAGCCCTTATACAATTCATTACACTTGTTTTACCTGCTCCATTTTGACCAACAATAGCAGAAACTAAGGTCAGCTTATTTGGCATTCCATGGGCAACAAAAAAATCTTCAATGAATAATTCATTCTCTTTTCGAGTAACAGTTATTTTATTTGCAGATTCTTTAAATTCATATAGATATTTTCCGCCTAAATTAATTGTTTGTGGTTTGTCAAAAAGATACTGATGTTCTTTAATATATATAGCGACTATTTTCATCCTAGTAATTTTTTGATCTTATTATTGTTAGTCGTCTTGTAACGATATTTAGCTCCTCGTTTTATGATATTCAAATTCAAAGTATTTAATAGCTCCTTTCTTTCTTCATTAATTTTCATAGGGCGACCATTGCTTTTATAGGCGATATAATAATTCATCCCATTGGTTTTTATTTTACCTGAATAATCAATAGCAATTGCTTCGTACATTTTCAGCATGCCTTTTTTCTTTTCAATAATCAATAGATTTTTGAATTGAACACATTTATCATGATGAGCTTTATCGCAACATGAGAAGAATTTCTTTTTATCCCATGAACTTTTATACTTTACAACCGCAGATTCTTCTTTCTTTGACATTTCCAATTCTAAATATGTGATTACAACCTTTTCTGATTTTGTAGTCTTTTCAATTACATCCAACTGAGAATCATTCACATCAAAAAAACTTTTGATTTCATTCGGTAGCTTGTTTTTATTGCTACTCCTTATTTGAGTTTGAGTATACTTATCTATTCTAAATTCACTTATCGAAGCACTCAGTTTCCATTGCTTTTCAAAAGCATTATTCAGTTCTTTACTATTTTTAATTCCAACCAGAATTTCAGCATTGGTATTTTGACCAGCGTTCGTGAAATTTGCAGAACCAATATAGGAGGTAGTCGTTCTGTTTTTAGTAAACTCATAATACTTCCAATGAAACTCGTAACATTTTGAAATATGGATTTCAATTTTATTGGCGTATTTTTTAGATATGTTATGCAAGTGTTCTAAGTCCTCCCTTTTGTTGAAGCAATTATAAACACCTATTAATACCTTACAATTTTTTAATGCTTTATTTTTTTTAAGACAATTTTCTATCAAGTCAATACTGTAACTATCTATAAAAGCAGTAACAATATTGAAGCTTGAACAACTTATCAAATGCTCTTGCAATACTTCTGCAATTCCTTGCATCGTAAGATTTGTATTAATAGTTATACTCATATTAAAATATTCATTTTCATTTTTTAAAACAACTCCCCCTGCTCCTCACTACTCACTTTCTTTTTTCCACTACTTTTCTTTTTATCGTGTAAGCCGGCTGCTACTTCTTCGGCATAAATTTTATGGTTGAGTTCTAATAAGCGTTTGAGTATTTCTTTACGCGCATTGGGGTGGATGGTAAAGCGTACTCGATCGTTTTCGGGTAGGTAATCTACTTCGTAGAAATCGTGTAGAAGTTGTATATCGTTCCAACCATAGGCGTCAAGAACGGCATGGTCCATTTTCACATGCAAGGCTCTTAACTCTTCAATACCTTGCACAGCTTCTATCATATCCATGTTAGTTTCTAGCTTATTGATATGCTTGTACAACAACTCCATTTGCTTATCGGGTTTAGCTCCAGATGGCATTTGCCATTTACTATTCACCATTTGCAACTTACCATTTACCATTTTCATTTCTCCAACCTCTACTGTAGCTGTATTACCCAACCACTCACTATTGACCCCCTTGGCATGAAACGCATTATAGGTTTTGGTTAAGCCCAATTGCATAGCCAACATGAGTTGCTTACGATGCTCATGATATTGCTCGCCAATTTGCTCTAAGGTTTGCTCTTGAGTGGGTGAAAGGTTTTGTGGGAATGGGAAGGTTTGAAAAGCTTCAGAAATGGAATATCGTCTATCCCCTTTCATTGTTGAAGAATATGACCAAGCCCAAAATTCATGTATTGTAGATTGCAGAAAACTATAGTAACTATATTTTGACAAACAGAAAACCAAAGTAGCATCAGAAAAAATATAATTTGTAGGTTGAGATACGAAAGCATGTGTCCTTGTTACTCTAGTCTGAACAAAAACAAAATCAAATTGCCTCATTACTTCATATAATTCAGGCCTTGGCCATAAGTATCTCCACCATTCTTCTACTGACCTTTTATCATGAATACCTAATTCTATACCTTTATTCTGTTTTGAAAAAATGATTTCATCTCTTTGTGGTTTAACTTTTGAATATAAAAATTCATATAAATGTGTTTCTTTTTCTAGTTCTTCAATAGTTTTTAATGATGTAACATTAATAACCCATCTTTTAGGTTCCTGATTTGTTGTATTGTTTAAATCATCACCTATTAAATACCTAAAAATATATTTAGAATAAGCAGGGTTTAGTTTCAATAAATGATAATATTCTAATTCATCAATTATAAAACCTTTTCCTAGAACTACACTACCCTGAAATCCAATATTCTCATTTACATTTAAGTGAAATGGCTTTTTAGAAATTTCATTGTTATCTAAAAAATTATTTATTCTATCAACCGGCACTCCTGATAATATTAATTTGCCCTTCCAAGCTTGCTTAGTAATTGAAACAATTGATACTTCAACATTTGCAAGGCCAGGCCATTTCATACTCTTAATAGCATGATTTATGGATCCCCCATTGTTAACAATAATATCTAAACCTCCTTCACGAGCTTTTCCTTGTGAAATTGTGTTGGTTGATATTAAAGAAAGAAATCCATTTTTAGAAATTAAAATAAAGGCTCTTCTGAAAAAATAAACTACAAGATCTTCAGCACCCAATGGAATGTAATTTAAACGTAAATACTCTAAGAAATCATATCCAAATGAACCACTTAATTTTTGCCCTCCCAAAAAAGGTGGATTCCCTAAAATACAGTCAAAGCCACCTTTGGCAAATACTTCGGGAAATTCTAAAAACCAATGAAAGAAATGTTTTTGTTCGCTTAAGGCTAATGAGGCACCACGGTCGGTAATTTGGGTGCCGTTTTTTAAGTAGTTTACATATTGGGCATCTGTGGTTAGTTGCTCTTTATGGTCGGTTGTTTTGGGTATAAAAAATTGTGCTACTTGCAAGTCGGCCAATTGTTTTATTCGCCACCATTTTGCACCATGTATAAGGCCTTGGTAGGCTTTTTCTTTTTGCGTAATTTGTTCGGGTGTTTGCTCAGGTAAGTTTTTAAAATCGGCAAATGCTTTTTGTATGCCTTTTAGGTTTTCATCTACTTCACCTAAATTATATAAACCCAATTGGGTTTTGGCTTTGCGTTCGGCTTCATTGGTTTTTCGCAAGGCGCTGGCAAAATCCTTATCATCACCCGGCAAGGTTTTAAATGCCTCGGTAGCAATTCCATTTTCTAATTCATCGGCATGGGCTAAACCTACTATGGCATTTCCACATTTAATATGGTGGTCTAAAAAATTTAAAGGTTCACCTGGTGCATGTGCCTCTAGCCATAAAGCCACTTTACAAAGCTCTACTGCCAAGGGGTTTAAATCAACACCATAAATACAATTTTTAATTACATCACGTACAGCAGTTCGTAAAATGGGTGGTGTGGGTTGGTCTACCTTTTCACTTTGTCCCGTGGCTTTCGCTTCACGTAAGCAAGCCAATTCCCAACCAATGCGTCGTGCAGCACTGAGCAAAATATGTCCACTCCCACAGGCTACATCACATACGTTTAAAGACAGTAAATTGTAATTGGTAAATAGTGAATGGCGCATGTCCTCATCTAAACTATTCCAAGCTAAGGCGTATTGAGCTGAGCTAAAATGGATCGTTGTAAGGTCAATATTTGCTTGCCCAATTGATCGCAAAGCTGCATCATCGGTTGAATCTGAATCTCTGTTGCCAACTCCATTCTTACTATCAGCAAAAGATGTGTTTCCGTTTCCTTCAAACTTCCGTTGGCTATCCTTAGGTAATTGTTGAATTCCTTCTTGTTCTTTCTTCCCCAACCTTCTGCTATGTTTGCCGGAATTGAGTTGGTACTCCTTCGGATTTGAGAAGTCATCCCAAACAATTCTTCTTTTGGAAATGATTTGCTTAATTGGTAAACCATCACAGCTAAATCCATTCCCTTTTTCCAAATTTCTAAATCCTGATAACTGTTCATTTTCTATAGATAAATTAATCAATAAATTTCTAATATCATTTTGTATTTGTGGAAAACGACTACTTACCATTTGCCATTCCCCACTTATCTTCTCCCCATTTACCATTTTCCACTCACCACTTACCTTTTCTTTAAGCTTATCTTCTATCAAATAATCGAGGCTATGTTTTATCAATGGCTTTACTAATTCTTCTGGCGTATAATGCGAACCACTGCTACTTCTAGCATCACCTTTCACAAAACTAAAAACGGGTTGTCCTATATTATCCGTAAACAAAGGATCATACTCTAACAAACCTTCATATACCGAACCAAATTCTTCTACATCTAAATCGGCATAATTTACACGTACTTGTTGTTTGTTTTCATTTTCAAAGGTTACTAAGTAGCGCAATACTTTCAACAGGCATTCGTTATCCAATACTTGATGGCTTATTACACCCAAGGCATCGGGTGCAAATAAACCTGCGCCTAATGGTGCAATACCTAAAACACTTCCGTATTTTCCGTATTCAAACAGGGCAAATGTGGAAAGCAAACTTTGCCATAAATCTGTTTTCTTAGGGTCTACATAAACTAGCTTGGTTGCTAATTTGGTGAGGCGTTGTAGGCTATAAAAATCATAATAAATGCTTCGCTTTTTGGTGGTGGCTTCGTCTAATTTTTCAGCATAAATTAATTTGCGTTCTTCTATCACTAACAAAAACAAAATACGATATACCAAACGCAACGTATAAAAATAATATTGCTTGGCATCTAGTTGACTGCTTTCAATTTGTTGGCGCAATATTTCGTTTTGAGGATGATGTAAAAATCCATTGGCCAATTCACGAATAGACTGTTCAACCGCTGTACTTAATCGTTCACGTATACGAGTACCTGATGCAATGGCTTCTTGATGATAAAATTCCAAGATAGAATCGGCACCTTGATCTTGCATTACAGGCATACGGCTAGCATGCAAGGCACGATACAACAAAGCAAATTCTACATAAAGTCCTTCATCCATAATTTGCTCAAGGTTGAACTCGAGGTAACTCAAACGGCTCAACCTGGTAGCATCACGAACTAATCTTAAATGACTTCCATTGCTTACTAAGGCATACAAATGCTCAACGTTATTGATATACTCTTGTGCCAACGCATGAGGCGAAAGTCGAGTACCACCTGTTTCAGGTCGCTTATCCATAGACTGGTTAATACCAATGATATGAATAGGAAAACCATCTTTGTTGGTAGCTCTATGGCTGATGGCGTATGATTTATCATTGATAATTTCAGCATTAGCAGTTGTGGTTTCATAACCCAAAATACCTAATAAAGGAAGCATCCAATATTTACGTGTTTCAGAAGTGCCACTGTCACTATCTTTTAAGGTATCTCGTTTGGCTTTAAACACATTCCAATTACTTACAGCTAGTGACCATGCTAGATTAATTTCATCACGCACATTGGTATTGGGTGGTAAATTAAAGTCGCTTGGTTTTTGAAAACGTATATCTTCCGTCCTTATTTTTTCAAGTATTTCACTCGAAATAATATTGCCTTGAATATTAATTGCACTATAATTCATACTTACAACACTTGGGGTTTAGGTAATAAAATATAAACACCCATCACATCTGGTGGCAATACCGGTGTGGCTTTCTCATAACGTCTACCACCTACCAATTCTTTAAAACGGCCATGTGCTTTTACTAAATTTTCGGCTCGTTCATCAGCTACTTTTAAAAATTCCATTTGTAAATTGGCAAAACGATTTAGTTCATCAGCAATATCAGCTTCTTGTCGTTCACGAGATAAATTACTTAATGCATTAGCGTTTGCTAATAAGGATTTGGCTTCATTATAATCTATAGTTTGCAGTTCACCATTTACAGAACGATAGCCCCATAAATACATTTCTTCGGCAACGGCTTCCCTTTTAGTAGCCACTTCTTTAATTACATTTCTTACACGAAACATCACCAAAGTAGTTTTGGTATACACCACATCCGTTTGAATTTCAGCTACTCGTGCAACAGGTTGATAATCGGCATTGGATTCAAAAGCCAGCGCCAACATAAACTGGCAAAGTTGTTCTACAAACGAATGATTACGCCCAATGTATTGATAGCCTTTAGGTGTAGGCGAAACAAAACTCACTTTTACAACAGCTGCATTTTTAAAAGAGCGCTTAATATGATTTGGTAAATTTTGAGGATGCAATAAATAACGATCTGTCCCATCGGCAATACATTGACCCTTTAATAATTCAACAGCTCGTTTTACAAAGTTGGCAACTGTACTTGGTTCACCAATGGCTTCATCAACAGCTTCTAAATCTTGTTTGATTAATTCGGGATCAATAGATTCATGTGCAAATATACTTCGAATATTTTCGCCTTTTTTACGAGCCAATTCCAAATCGTTGGAAATAGTTTCCTCTGTTTCTTCAAATAATTTTTGTTGTACCGTTTGCGAATTTTCGTTAAATAGAATTCGCTTGGTAGCTTCTGTCATAATGGATTTATTGCCATCACTAAACACAATAGACACACCAGTTGACTTTTGAATTTCACGCACTTTTTTAATCAATACTTCCAAAACAAAATTATCCATGGCATTGTCTTCGCCATATAAAATATAGGTTTTAATGGTTGGTGCTATTTGTCCAAAACGGTCTACACGTCCTTCACGTTGCTCTATTCTATTGGGGTTCCAAGGCAAATCGTAATGCAATACAGCCGTAAAATGTTCTTGCAAATTAATACCCTCACTTAAACAGTCAGTAGCTACCAATACACGACGGTCACTTTGTCCCATAATGTCAATTCGTTCCTTACGTTGTTCATCAGCCAATTCAGAAGTAATGGCTTCCACATGAATATTTTTAGGCAATTCTTTTTTTAATCGATCAGCTACATAATGCGCTGTAGCTATATAATGACAAAATATAATGGGATCAAACCCTTCCTTAATCCATTGTTTTACCAACTTAATAGTGGTTTCCATTTTACGATCTATATTGCCTATACTCAATAATTGCGCTTCGCGTTGTAAATCTTCTAAGGCAGCAATTTCATTTTGTTTAAAATCTAATTTTTCAAATAAATCTTGCCTGGGTATATCCGAATTGTTTTCTAAATCTTCAAACAAGGTATCTTCTTCGGAAGGGGTTACAAATTCTTCATCTTCCGAATTCAGTTTTACCTTCCGACGCTCAAGCATTTCTACAGCCATTGTTGGGCTCGACATAGCACCTTTAATTAAAGCAATTGCAGCCCAAGAACGCAATAATTTTGTTTGTTTATTATCCGATTCAACGGCTGAAATGCCTCGAGCAAAACGAATTAGATTTTGATAAAAAAATTGATAGTCAGGTGTAAGCGTATAACCAATTTCTTTAGAATCACGTTCAGGAAAAGAAGTATCTTCATTGAGCCAACGTCTAATATTCTCCCGTTTCCGCTGAATAAAATAATTTGATAGTTTCTTACGGTCTTTTTGTTCGAGATTTTCAATTTTCAGGTTGGCAAATTCTGGTTTTAATAAACCTAATAATGAAGTGAACTCTTCATCTTTACCACTATGAGGTGTAGCAGTTAATAATAAAATATGTCGTTCTTTTTTTTCTGCAATAGCATGTAATAATGAAAAACGTTGTTGCTGATTTTTAGAACTAGCACCACTAGGTAAGGTACAAGTGTGAGCTTCATCTATAATAATAAATTCAGGACAGTCGTTAATAAAAATACCACGCCTTTCTCCACGTTTTACATAATCAATTGAAATTACTTGAAATGCCACATGATGAAACACCGATCTATCATCGGGTATTTTTCGATCTAATTTAGCAGCTGTGCTAGAGCGAATAATTTCAGCATCAATATCTAATTTGTCTTTTAATTCATGTTGCCATTGTTCGCACAAATGTGGCGGACAAATCACAGCAAAGCGTTTTACTTCGCCACGTTCCATTAATTCTTTTAAAATAATTAAAGCCTCAATGGTTTTACCAATACCCACATCGTCAGCTATAAGAAGTCTGACAGTTTCTTGTTGTAATGCTTTTACCAAAGGTATTAATTGATAAGAACGAGGCCGGAAAGATAATTTTCCCATACAACGAAACGGCCCGGCTGCATTACGAAACGATAATCGAGCAGCATCGTATAAAGCACGTGCAGATTCTAAAGAACCAATCTCAGTTGCACTTGGGTTAGGAAATTGAGCAGGTGTGATGGTTTCATTTGGCAAAGCTAACGGTAAATAAATAGCCGTTTCTTCTTCCTCAGAACCACCTAATGGTTTTAATCGAAGAATATCCTTATCATCAGATGGCAACACGATCCAGTCGCGTTTACGATAGCTCACTAATTCACCCGGGTTATTATAATTTGAATTACTCATTTAATTAATTTTTCTAAATACATCTTTACGTCTATTCACTAGATCTTCTACTGACTCGAGATAGTGCCATTCTATTACATCAAAACCTGCTTCTCTTAAGAGTGTTCGTTTATGTTTATCAGATTCCTTCATGGCCTCTGAATCATGCACAGCACCATCACAAAAAATTAGCACAGCACCACTTTTAGTATTGTAAACGAAATCAGCACTGATAAAAAAGTTATCTAAAAATACTTGTGCTTTATCTGGCAAGGCTAATTTGTGTTTGTGTAAATACTTAATTAAAGGTAATTCACTTCCACTTGATTTATCATACAAGCCAAGCAAATATTGATACTGATCATCATGGCTTTTACCCTTTTGCAATGAAGAAGCATCGCAGTCCATCAATAATGCTAAAACATCAGCTATAGAATGTCTGTCGAGTAACTCATGATGACGTTGGTTGTAATAAGATAATAAATCTTCATAGGTAGCTTTCGTCAATGATTTACCTTTTTCAGTTTCGGTTCTGGTTTCAGGATCGTAATGAATACTTTTATAGGCTTCAACAAATAGATTTTTTAATTGCAAAGGCTCTTCAATTAATTGAGACAAAATTCCTAAACTTCCTTCTGCTGATTCATACAACATGATATTGGGCTTTTCTTTATTGCCCATCATTTGCACACCAATTTCACTTTCTTCAACTTGAAATAATCGTTCAATACCACGTTTTAAGGCATAACAAAGAGTAATAGTTTGGTCTGCATTTACACCTATGTTTTCCAAAGGCTGGATGTATAACGTATCAGCAGTATCTCTTACAAACAACATCACATTTTGTCTATTGTCTTGGTTGTCTTGTTTTTCCAATTCCTTTTCAGTAAGCCATTTTCCATTTCTTTTATCTATTGGAAAAAATTCTGTTGGGGCTCTTCTTGATTTTCTATTTAATGAAATTAACTCAGTGCTTTTATCATAAATTAAATTTAATAATTCTTGAGTTCCATTTCTTATTACGAGTTGTTTTGTGTGTTCAATACCTTTTGTATAAGTAAAATATTGTTCAATAATAAAACCAGAAGAATTTCGTTCTTCTTCTATACAAGATATACGTTCAATAGGTCGAGCTTCGCTTTCTGTCATTTCAATAAGGGAACCAATATTTTCGACTATATCGCCTTTCAATTCAGAATGAGTTATAGGATCAACATTTGAAACTCTTGCTTCATCGTTTAAAAATGCGTAGCCGGTTTCCTTAGAAATTTTCATTTCCTTCTGAAATTTATCTACCTCAATAACAGACATTCTATTGATTTGATATTTATTACCATCGTGGTAAATCGTATTATGTGGCCCAAATTCTTTTAAAGCCACACCTCTAGGTCTTGATAAATATTCACCTTGGTCGTTGTGTTTGTAACCAATAAAAGTACGGATAGGCAAACGTGTAAAATTATATCCTGGCAAAAAGCCTTCAGCTGCTAAATACCTAAAAATATAGAATTCAGACTCGTTTGAATTTGTTTTTTCGGAATCATTTTTCAACAAGCTGATTTGGTTTAAACCAATAGCATGTTGACGTTTAGCATCTCTTTTTTCATCACTATCAGACTTTATCACTTGGTCATCCATAACAATTCGTGCTTGAATAACCATTTTACGAGCAGCTAAATACATGGCTATCCATCTATCAAATGAAGCACTAAATCTATCTTTAAAAGAATTGATTTTTTGATTAAACCAATGCTCTGTAAACCACCACATTGAATTTAAGTCTGGAATAAGATGTTGAATTATATCGCTGAAACCAACTATCCATTTATCTTTAAATCCTTCAAGCTGAACGTCAATATTGTGTAAAACTGAGGCCTTAATTTGAATATTTCGTTCATCGCTTAGGTCTATAATATCTGCAACAGAAGATTTTAATTCTGCAATAGACAACTCCATTAAAATATAAGCGTTGAAGTGCGTAATTAATAATTCTTCATTTAATAAATCAATGCGTGGTGGTGATACAGTACCAGCAACCATAGTTTCTTGTGCATTGAAATAATTTTGATCATGTGCAGAATATGACGAACAATAAGTAAACACAACTGCTGTTTGTCCACTTCTGCCTGCACGTCCGCTGCGTTGTGCATAGTTTGCAGGATTAGGTGGCACATTTCGCATATGTACAATATTCAAATTAGCTATATCAATTCCCAATTCCATTGTCGGTGAACAAAACAAACTTGATATATTTCCTTTTCTAAAATCGTCTTCGCGTTCAATACGTTTCTGGCTATTTAATTGTCCTGTATGCTCACGTCCTAAAATCTCCTTTGGATATTTTGTAAAATCAGTTTTGTACAAATTTTGGAAAAATATATTGGGTTTGATATCTATTTCACGATAGCTATTAAATCTTGTTTCATCAAAAGGCACATTCACTTCATCACCCTTTTTCCATTTTAAAATATCAGTTTTTAGCAAGTAACCATTTACTGTTGCATTCTCTCCACGAAGATTTTCTTGCATTATTAATAATTGAGCCCTTACTAATATGTTGCATAAGGATTCAATCATAACTTTGAAATCATCTTCACTGGGTTTTTCAATATCAAGGTCATACATTTTGCGCTTGATATATTTTCCGATTCCCGACCTCGGTCCCATTGAAGCAAAATAAATTCCTTTTTGTTTGCTTCTACCTGGCACAGTATTTACCATATAAAACGGACTATCAATATACTCGTTATGTTCTAAAGACCATAATTTTTTATCGTCCAATTTGTTTTTCAATAATGCTTCTATTTCGGCACGATCATTTAATAAAAATCTGTGAGCCACTGAAAATTTTGTTCTGAAGAAATTTAAGACATTAAAAATAATTTCCTCACGAGCTGATGACTCCAATTGTTCAAAGAAATAAAGTCCTTCAAAATGTTTATTTAAAGTACAAAGTTCTTTTAATCTAAAATATTCAATTTGCAATAATCCGGTTTGCTCTAAATTAGGCAAAACATATTTCCAACCTCTTTTCAAATCTTGTAGTATTCGATAAAGAATATATGCTTTAACTGCTTTCTCATTTTCGGGATCAGAGAATATCGCATCATCCACTGCATTTACTGCATAATCTTTTTCATTCAGTTTAAGTTCGTTAAATACTCTTTCAGCTATAACATGAACATCAAGTCCATCTGTATTTTTCACAAGTGCTTTATATATAGCTGAACGTAATTTTACGGATGATAAAAAGTCATTAAAATGACCAGCTTGAAGAGAGGCATCTTGTCTATTATCTGTAAAACTAAGTAACTTTTGATCTTGATAGCTCTCACCTTGTTTAAACAATGAATCCACCACCGCATAGGACATAATGGTAGTAGCAGTGCTTCTGCCTTCATTTCCTAAACTCATTAATTTTGTATTTTCATTTGTCTTAGGATCTTCATAAATCACTCCGGCAGTAGGATCAATTCTTAATTTAGCAGATATGAAGTACCCTTTCAAAGGATAAATTTCATCATTTGAATAATTTCCATCTCTGTCAAAATATATTGGAATAGGCATTTGCCATTCATAAAAAGGCTTAAATTCAATTTCATTAGCTTTAAGCCATGCTAAAGGCGCTATTGATACAGGGTTATCGTACCAAAAATCTTCACCTTCATCCAACACGATATATCCATATTTAAAACTATCTTCATTGAGATGATCTCCTTTTGCATTTTTTTGAGTTAAGACAGGGAATGCATCGCTTGGATTTCTTGGTTTCAGTAATTTATGTTCGGTGTTTTTTTCTACACAAATAAAATCAACTCCCGAATACCGACTAAAAAGAACTGGGAATAATGTCATCTCATCACCTTCCTTATTTTTGATATATCGACCTGCTTGTATAGTAATTTGTCTTGTAGCTCTTGATTCTAATGTTACAGATACTATGCTAGTTTGTGAAATAAATTGATGGAATCGAAATGGTAAAAATGATTTACCAGATTTTCCTTTCCTATTTTTTTCATTTAAGAGTTCAGCCCATTTAAGCAATTGGTTTAATACAAGTTCAATTTTATGAATATCATAGTTGGTAATCTTTTCAAGTTCTTCGGTAATTTTTCTAATTGTTTTTGGTTGCCCACGCTCTAATGTACCTTCATTATTCTTTAAAGCAATATTCAATTCTATCCAATTTGTAAGTGGGTGAGAAATGAATTCTTCCTCGTTTGCATTTAAATCAACGCCCCGCTCAATTGCATTAATCAGTTCGGATTTATTAAACGTAAAACCATTGGTGCAGGTAATTAAATGTTCACCGATTATCTGATTTGTTTGAAATGACTTTCCAAAAATCTTAGAAGCTACTTCAGCAATTTTTTCTTTCTTTTGAATTGGGCTTCCTTCAGACGACATAGTAGCCGAAGTACCTATGCTAACTATTTCATTTTCGCACCAACTATTAATTCTTCTTATCAACATACTAACATCAGAACCTTGTCGACCTCTATATGTGTGCAATTCATCAAATACTAAATAATTTAGATTAGTTTTCATCGATTCTCTTAACCATGCTTCCGACTGACGAGTCATAATTAACTCTAACATCATATAATTGGTTAAAATAATATCTGGAGGGTTGTTTACTAAAGCCTTTCTTTTTTCATCATTTACTTGCCCTGTATATTGCGCAAAAGTTATTGGAAACTTTCGATTCGTTTTTTGTTCCAGTTCAAAAAGAATATTATCCAATGTTTTATTCTCTTCCGATATTGAATTTTCTGGTAGAAATGATTTCAAATAGTTGATAGCATATTTCTTAATCTCTTCTTCCTGAGAATTAATTAATGCATTCATTGGATAAACTAAAATTGCTTTAACACCTGATGGTTTATCCTGACCATATCCAAATAACTTGTTGAAAATTGTAGCTAAAAAAGTTAAAGATTTTCCTGACCCTGTTCCAGAGGTAACAATAAAACCTTTGCCATTGATCCCATTTTCAATAGCTTCTATTTGGTGCTTATATAATTTGTATGAACCAATTGTAGTAAGCGTATCTTGATGGATTTTATTTTCATTTTTTAAATCCTCAAGCGATCTGTCTTTTTTGAACGAAGGATTAAATTGAACCAAGGGATCCGGAATAAATCCTTTCTTATTTAATGATATGTTTACCTCTGTTTTTATTCTATCATCCGCAATATTGATAAATGAACTCAAATAAGCTCTATAATTATCAATAACTTGAGTATGTAATTTAAATGCGTCCATGGTTTAATTTTTAGAAGTTTTTTTATTCAGAAAGATTTTTCTATTTTCATCAATACGCTCTATTAATGAAGATTTCACTAGTTCAAAAGCATCGTCATGATTATACTTTTCTGTAGGTCTTATTAATGCCATAATATCTCCAATAAATTCATCATCACTCATTTTCAATTCGAGGTTTTGCAAAAACATTTTCTGTGTTGGTATGCTTTCAACTACAAAACCCATATACTCATGATAGCACTGAATGATTTCATCCAGATTTAACGTTGGCGTTTCTACCATTGCTTTATACATATCATATAAATCTCTTCCTTTTTTACGTTGGTATAAAGCTCTTAATTTGGTTCCTAAAAGTTCCTCCAATTTGTAGGTAGTAATATTACAACTACCAGTGTACCAAGATGAATTTACTTCAAAAGGGAAATGCTGATAACCTAATACACTAAAATGCTCCCTACAATTTGTTTCTACTTTTAAACGCAATGTTTGAACAGGGAGTGATTCGGATTCAAATCTATATTTAATTGTATTGTTGTTTGCTTTTTGAACAACGGTACATTCTCCAACAAATGCAAGTCGTTCCTGTAGGCGTTGAATAGTTTCTTTGATGGGTTCAGGTCTAATTTGCACTAAGTCGATATCTTCTGAATATCGTGGTTGAGGCTGTAAATATAATTTATGCAAGGCAGTACCTCCTCTAAAAGCTAGACTAGAGGCTAACCATTCGTCTGAAAATATTTCAACTAACGCTCTACAAATAACCAAATCTTGTTCAACTTGTTCATTCGTTTGCCAAGGCACAAAATTAGCCCATTCTGTTATGTATGCTTGAGGTATCATTCGTCTATTTCAATTGTCGTATTAATAATTACTTTCCATTTCTCATCTGTTTCAAATCCTTTAATACTTGATGATGGTTTTAAAGGTGTGCGAAAAAGTACTTCATGATTCGTTTGTAGTAAAGTATAAAGTTCATTCGCCAAATTTTGGTTGTGAAGTACCATTTCTAACAAATAACCTAATCGTTGTAAAGCAGTTATTGGTATTTCTTTTATGGGTAGTGACCTTATTGATTCAGGTTTTATGTTTTCCATCAGTTCATTCAAGATGGTTGCAACCCGATTCATTCCACCTACTCGTTTAGCATATTGTATAAGATCTATTGCTGTTAGTATTGAATTTGAGATATTCAAGTAACCGGCTTCAGTTTTCCGAATCTCAATTAAGTTGGTCAATAAATTATTTTTACTAATATAATTTACTTTAAGGCCTTTCTTAAGCGTAGGTCGTAGTACAGGGAAACTCGTTACCACAAAAAATTCTTGTGCTCGTTGATGTGCAGCTCCATGGTACGCTGCTGCATTTAATAAACCAAGATAATAAGGCCGATTGAGCTCTTTCATAAATGCATCCAAATACAAAGCTGGTGGTAGTATTCCTTTGGATTTATATTGTGGAGGAATTATTAAATAATAGCCTTTATGTACTGAGATAATTAGTCCTTTATCAACTAATCTTTTTAATGACAACTTAATAGCAACTTCGCTTAAGAATTCAAATTCTTTGCGTAGCGCATTTAAGGCAAATGCATGTTTACCCTGGGCCAATAAATCGTTTACCCAGGTTTCTAAACTAATATTTTTACTAATCTTCGCCAAATTAGAGTACTATTTTGCGAAAGGTATCGAATTTCAATACAATTCGCAAATATTATATGTATATTATTTGGAGTAAATCATGTACAAATGCATCATAACAAGAAAAACAACAAGTGTCGAACCATTCGAGTGAATTCCACTTTTGTTACTATTGCAGATATGTCAAAGCTTTCAGTAAGCTATAAAAGAAAAAATCCCGACAATGAGTCAGGATTATTTTTTTGTGTGGGAGTGCACGGATTCGAACCGCGGACCCTCTGCTTGTAAGGCAGATGCTCTAAACCAACTGAGCTACACTCCCTTTTCCATATTGGGAGTGCAAATATAAAAGAACATTTCACTCTAACAAATTTTTAAACCCCAAATTTTGCGGTTGAAATTGCAAACTGCCAAATCGATTAAGAAAATCTAACACCTCCGCTAATGACTTCGGTAAGATTTTCTAAATCGGGGTTACCAAGAAAAGCCTTGTCAGGCTGTATTACAAAAATCAAAATGAGATACGAATTTTAGATTTTTGAATCCCGATGCTAGGAAGGATCTATCGGTGGGTGAATACCTTGGAGCTCTAGTCCGGGAGTGTTTCCAAAGCTTGCTTGAGGGTTCATATCCGAGATTCACAGCAGCTCACTTCATTGCTGCTGCAAAATCTCGGTTAAACCTAGGCTTTGTCATTGAATTTATCTCAAAAACGCCAAGAGCCATACATGATAAGGCTTTACTTCTTTTTTCGAAGAAATTAATAGTACTCATTTCATTAGTTTATAAAATGTTCCTAAATGTTAATATAAGGCTACTAAATATTATAAAATTCAAATAAAAATCGAATTCCATACCCAAAAAATAAAAAACTGCAAGTTTATAAGCCGGATTCTGTTTCTCAACCTTTCAGTTGATAGCTATCATTTATCTAGTTTCGCTGTCACCAACGAAATCTTGCTGCCTACCCGTGAACTTCGAACGAGCCGCCCTCAAGCATTCACCTATTTGACATTGCAGTACGCAAGGTTTACCCATACTTGAAGTTACCTTCAAACATCGTGAGCTCTTACCTCACATTTTCACCCTTATCTCGTTACCCGTAACGAGACGGTTATTTTCTGTGGCACTATCTTCTTTATCTCAATAAAGACCACCTCTTAAGTGGTGCGTTGCTCTATACTGTCCAGACTTTCCTCTCCAATTGCTCGGAGCGATAGCAAACTTGCAGTTCGTGCAAATGTAATTATTTCTCTACACGAAAAAATGAAAGATTTCTGCTAGGAAAGAAATCATACTGGGGTGGCACACATGCTATTCGTTGCAAGTCCTAGCCTTCTTGCGAAAAACAACCGCTTGTTCTTCGCAGCATTTTTCTAGATCGTGCTGCAGGCTTTCCGCTATCTCGTTCTGCAAGCAAGGCCACATTATACCGTCATAGATCATTTACTGCTTTCTGAATTTAGCCACAAATTGCCAAGCTAAAATTGGTGATATCATGAGAAGCAAATACTTAAGAATAAACCA
>Ga0315904_10005173_pt1 | contig 18209 bp, 15 predicted proteins | sample LakEriMetagenome_6_FD_203529 | JGI IMG/M metagenome (GOLD analysis project Ga0315904, IMG submission 203529) | Freshwater fungal communities from buoy surface, Lake Erie, Ohio, United States - Buoy 12 MA120 | ecosystem: Environmental > Aquatic > Freshwater > Lake | place: USA: Lake Erie, Ohio...
ACCTTATTGGCAGCCTTCTTCTTCTTCTTCGCCATGGAAATGGCTCCTTACCATGAGCACCCATGCATGGTTCTCACATCCACTCCCCCGGATGCTCTGGGAGGGGAGCGGACGACGATTCGATGCGGTGCCAAGGGTGATTGCTCACCATCGACCACGCATCGATAGAGAGTTGTGGATGATGATGGGGAAAACTGTCAAGACAAATTCTGGAAAAAATCCCAACTTTTCCCGTCGGTCATCGCACCCCATGCCACCTGGATCGTGATCGACGTCACCGGCGACCGCGTCGTCACACCCCAGCGCGGTCGTCGGTGAGCGTTCGCGATGCCCAGTTCATCAGCATCGAGACCTGTGTGGCGAACGATTGCTCCGCCACGCCGATGGGGCTCTTGAAGAAGCAGGCGAGCCAGTCGAGCGGCCCGCGTTCGCCGCCGCGGTGGGCCCGCTCCACCAGCCTCACCAGGTCGAGCACCAGCGGCGCCGCGAGGATCGAATCGCAGCCCTGCCAGGTGAACTGGAGCATCATCGGCGTGTTCAAGAACCCGCGAAAGTGGATGTGATCCCAGGCAGTCTTCCAGTCGCCCAGGCTCTCGATGTATTCGATCGACACGTGCGTCTGCGGTGGGTAGCCGAGGATCGCGGCGAGGAGGTGGTCCTTGCTCCTCACCTTCGCCGCCTTGTTCCGCGGGTCGTCGAGGACCTTGCCGTCCATGTTGCCGAAGATGTTGTGGCCCACCCAGCTCATCACCTGGAGGTTGCGGGCGGCGAACATCGGGGCCAGCACGCTCTTGAGCAGCGTCTCCCCGGTCTTGCCGTCGCAGCCGGCATGGGCGATGCCCCGCTCGAGGGCCAGCTGCTGCAGGCAGGCAGGCGTCGCGCCGGTTGAGGGTGTGAAGTTGATGTAGCTCGCCCCGGCAGCTGCCGCGGCCAGGAAATAGAGGCTGCTCGAGGGCAGCGGGCAACGGTCCGGATCGTCGAGCAGGGGCTCGACCTCGGCGAAGTCGCGAGGGATCGGCAGGGACGGCGGGGGCTCGGTCGAGGCCACGTTGACGACCACGACGTGCTCAAGCCGTTCGGCGGCGACGAACTCCGCAAGGTCGCGGCCGATCCGCTCGACGGCCGCCCGCGGCGACTCCACCACCGCGGCGGCCTCGGGATCGGCGAGGCTGCGGATGCGGTCGCCCGAGGCGACGAGCGTTCCCGGCCGCAGCCGTGGCTCGACCTCGGCGAAGAACCCGGCGGCGCCGTCGATCAACTCGGGGGTGATCGCGCGGCTCTCGCTCCACATCCGCCGCGCCTCGTCGCCGAGCCGACCGGAGCGGATGTCGTGGCCACCGACCACGAGTTCATCGAACCCCACCAGCCCGAGCCGCGCGAACGGATCGGTCTCGGTAATCAGGCCGACGGGATCGATCGCCCCACCGCGAAGCGCCGCCAGGCCGGTCATCATCGTGGTGGCGACGCCCCCCTTGGCTCCTACGAGCCATACTCCGACACGGCGCTTGGCCATACGCGAGGGGTCCGGCGACTGGGAAACGGTTGAACGGGTGGTATCATTCGATGCCCTCTGCAGGGCGTCAAGCGACCGCGGCGATGGCGGGTTCCTCCGCGGCGTCACCCACCCTCCCGATGAACCCGCAGCGGAGAGTTTGCGCCGCATGGAGTCGAAGAGCCTCACCACCGCCCGCCGCATGCGGGCCCTCGAGCCGTCCGCCACGCTGGCGATGGCCGCCCGTGCCTCCGCGATGACCGCCTCCGGGGTGGACGTCATCGACCTCTCGGTGGGCGAGCCCGACTTCCCCACGCCACCCCACATCTGCCGGGCCGCCGAGGAGGCGATCCGTGCCGGAAAGACGAAATACACCCCCGCGGCCGGAATCCCTCAGCTCAAAAAGGCCGTGGCCGACGACTACGGCCGCCGCACGGGCCTTGCGATCACACCGGCGCAGGTCGTGGTCTCCAACGGCGCCAAGCACGCCCTCCACAACGTGTTCACGGCGGTGCTCGACGAGGGAGACGAGGTGATCGTTCCCACGCCCTACTGGGTGAGCTACGCGGAACTCATCAAACTCGCTGGGGCGAAGCCGATCCTGCTTGAAACGCGGATCGAGGACGACTTCAAGCTCCACCCCGAGGCCCTGCGAGCCGCCCTCACGCCCCGGACGCGGATGCTCCTGCTCTGCTCCCCGAGCAACCCCACGGGCGTGGTCTACTCGGCGGCCGAACTCGGCGGCCTGGCCGACGTCGCGATCGAGCGGGATCTCGCCGTGGTGGCCGACGAGATCTACGACCAGCTCGTCTTCGACGGCCGGCCGAGTGTTTCCTTCCCCACGCTGCGTCCCGGACTGGCCGACCGCACGGTCGTGGTGGCCGGCGTAAGCAAGACCTACTCCATGACCGGCTGGCGAATCGGCTGGACGATCGCCCCAGAGCCGCTCTCCAAGGCGATCGGCAACCTCCAGAGCCAGGAGACGAGCAACCCCTGCAGCATCAGCCAGCACGCGGCGATCGCGGCCCTCAACGGCCCACAGGAATGCGTCGGCGAGATGCTCCAGGCATTCCAGAAGCGGCGTGACCTGGTGGCAAAGCGGCTCCTGGCCATGCCGGGCGTGCGGATCCCGGAGATCGGCGGCGCCTTTTACGCCTTCTTCGATATCCGCGAGCCCCTGAAGCGGATGGCCGGGCGGGGCATCGGCACGAGCATGCAGTGGTGCGAGACGCTCCTCGAGAAGCACCACGTCGCCCTCGTGGCCGGTAGCGCCTTCGGGGCCGAGGGCTTCGTGCGGATGTCGTTTGCGGCGTCCGAGGAGAAACTGGCAGCGGGCCTCGATCGCATCGCGGCGTTCCTCGACAACGGCTGATCAAGGCCTCCGGGGTCTGCACGCGCCATGGCCCACGCCCGTTCGCCCGCCGGGGAATCGATCTACCTCGACCACGCAGCCACCACGCCGCTCGATCCCAGGGTCGATGAGGCGATGCGGCGGGCGGCAGCCGACGCCTTCGCGAATCCCTCGAGCCCTCATGCGGCAGGCCGACGCGCCCGGGGCATCCTGGAGGATGCCCGCGAATGCCTCGTGACGCTGCTCGGCGGCCGCTCGTCGGGCGGCTCGCGCGACCGGCTGATCTTCACCAGCGGGGCGACCGAGGCAAACCGACTCGGGATGCTGGGTACCGCGGGACCTCATCCTGGCACGGTCGGCATTTCGCCTCGTGACCACGGCAGCGTGATCACGGCGGCCGAGGATCTCGTGGCCCGGGGCTGGGAGGTGTGTCATCTGCCACTGGCGGCGGACGGCTCCGCGGCGGGAGCCGCAGCCACCCTGGCCGCCTCGACGCCGGGCCGCGTGCTCCTCTCGACGACGCTCGTCTGCGGCCAGACCGGCATCCGTGAATCGCTCGTCACGCTCGCCGGAACCGGCGTCGGAGAGCGGTTGTTCGTCCATGCCGACGCCACGCAGGCGGCCGCGTGGGACGCCATCTCATTCGCCGATCTGCCGCTGACGACCCTGGCGTTGGCGCCGCACAAGTTCGGCGGCCCCCGCGGCATCGGCGGCCTGCTCGTCCGCGGCGGCCTCGAGGTGAGGCCGCTCACCCCGGGGCCACAGGAACTCGGACTGCGTGGCGGCACGGAGGCGGTGCCGCTCGCCGTGGGGTTCGCCGTGGCGCTGCAACTCGCCGCCGCGGCCCGCGAAGCGACACGACTGCGGGCGGCAGACCTCCGCGACCGGTTCGAGGAGCAGTTCGTAACCGCCGCCGGCCGTCATGGGCTCGACGCGGTGGTGGTCGGACACGGTGCCCACCGTGCGCCCCACATCGCCACCATCGCGGTGCGGGGCTGCGACCGGCAGGCATTCATGATGGCCTGCGACCTCGCGGGCATCGCCCTGGCGACCGGCACCGCCTGCGCGAGCGGATCGAGCGATCCGTCACCGGCCATCGTCGCGCTCGACCTGCCGGGTTGGGTGCCGCAGTCCGCGATCCGCGCAAGCGTCGGCCCTTCGACGACGGAGGCCGACATTGCGGAAGCCGTCCAACGACTCGACGGCGTGTTTCGCGGGATTGCGGAGGCGGGGCTTCACGCTGCGCCGGGCGCCGGATAGCCTGCCGCAGGGATGAGCGTGGCACGGATGCTGCCGAATGGGCTCCGTGTGACGCAGGGGTATCGATGCCGGCTTCCCAACGCGACCGTTGGCCGCACGACCGCAGGACCTTCCCGCCATGGGCAAGGCTGCTCCGCGAGGCATTTTCGCTGCTCGCCCAGCCGGCCGTGGGGCCGAATGAACCCTCGACGCTCGTGATTCCAGCGGTTGTGACCCTGGTATCCGAGGGCCTTCTCGCCGGCCTCCTCGACGATCTCGAGGGCTTGTGTGGGGCGGCCAAGTGGGTGCAGCGCCATGCCGGACCGGAACTCGGCCGCACCCTTGAAAAGGGCGGCACCGGCAGCCTTCGCGACGACGGTTCGGCCGGCATCATCATCATCGACCGCATCGACTTGGTCGGTGGCGGCGAACGCCAGCAGGCTGCGGCAGTCTTTCTCGATGATCTCGCCCGCAGGGGGATCGCGATCTGTGCCACCGTCGGCCTGGCGCACGCTTCCGGCGGGCTCCACCCGGCCTTGCAGTCGCGGCTGTCGGCGGGCTTGGTCATCCACGTTCCCACCAGGCCGACGGAGGCACCGTCCGGCGGCCAAACTGCATGGCCCACATGGTCGATGAACCGGATCATCCGCACCGCCGCCCGACGTCATGGCCTGCCCGCGGCGGCTCTGTCAGGAGGCGGGAGGTCTCGCGGCGTGGTGCAGGCACGCAATCTGGCGATGTACCTCGCTCGACACCTCACCGGTAGCAGTTTCGACTCGATCGGAGTGGCATTTGGTGGACGCGACCATACCACCGTGATGCGGGGCGTCCGCGCCGTCGAACTGCGGATGACCTCGGATGCCGCCTTCGCTGCCGACGTCGAACTGCTGCTGGCCGATACCGCACAGCCGCGGCGGCGCAGGATCGGATGAGCCTCGCCATCCCGCTGTCGGCACAATGTCGGTTGGCGCACGACTCCCCGATGGTTGCCGAGTCGACAATCCCGACGAACGGCAGACGACTCGGTCGCATCTTCAAACCCACTCCGTCCAGCAGCCGATTCGTCTGTCCAGCAACGCTCACATGATCGTGATACGAGCAGTCTCTCGACATTATCTCGACATGAGATCGACGAGTTATGCACTACTGTGACAGGGACTGCTGACGGGCTTCTTGATGCTGTTTTCCAAGTCGGCAGCCCAAGAACCGATCGGGTTCTAGAGCCTCCTGGTGTCGTGGATGGCTGGTGCCGCTCCTTCTAGTGACTCCTTCCTTCTGCCAACTCCTCTTCTTCACAATAAAAAAGACAGAAAACAGGCCGGTTGGCCGGGCATGTTCGCGGCGCCCGGGAGGCATCGCGACCAGTTCCGAAGCATGATTTTTCGGGTACAGTAAGGGGCCTCTCGGAACGTCTCCGACCGGCCCCAAGGACCCGTGCCGACGATGAAGATTCGCTGCCCCAAGGAGTCGTTGCTCGCTGCCCTCCAGAGCGCCTCGGCGGTCGTCCCATCCCGTTCGCCGAAGCCCGTGCTCACGAACGTCAAAGTCGAGGCGACTCGCGACGGGGTCGTCCTCATGGCCACCGACCTCGAGGTGGGCATTCGGATCGACCTTGAGGGCGTGGAAACGGTCGCCCCGGGAGCCGTGCTCCTCCCGAGTGGAAGGCTGGCGGCAATCGTCCGCGAGAGCCCGGCCGGCACTGTCTTCGACATCCACTGCGACGGCACCGCGGCCCTCGTCAAGGCGCCGCGGAGCGAGTTCCGTCTGCCAGCGGAGGACCCGCTCGAGTTCCCCGCGGTCGCGACGTTTCCGACCGGTGGCTGCGTCGAGTTGGCGACGCCTCTGGTCCGCGAACTGGTGCGGCGGACGGTGTTCGCTACCGACAACGAATCGAGCCGCTACGCCCTCGGTGGCGTGCTCGTCGAGATGGCACCAGCATCCGTCATCGCCGTCGGCACCGACGGACGACGGCTGGCGAGGATGCAGGGGCCGGCAGAGACCAGGGACGGGGGCATCGGTGAGGCTCAACCCATCGTGCCCGCCCGGGCGATGCACCTCGTGGAGCGTTGCCTCGGAGCGGTCGACCAGCCGGTGCAGCTTGCCGTGCGAGGCAGCGAGATTCTGGTGAAGACCGGCGGAACGACGATTTCGGCTCGACTCGTCGAGGGTCGGTTCCCCAGGTGGCGCGACGTGTTCCCGGATCGGCCCGACGCCATGCGGGTGCATCTGGTCGTCGGACCACTCCTCGCCGCGGTTCGTCAGGCGGCGATCGTCACCAGCGAGCAGTCGAAGGGGGTCGATTTCTCATTCGAGCCGGGGCAGCTCGTGCTGACCGGGCGATCGGCCGAGAGCGGCGAGAGCCGGGTGGAGCTGCCGATCGACCATGCCGGTGGCACCGTGAAGATCAAACTCGACCCACGCTTCATGTCGGACTTTCTCCGGGTGCTCGATCCCGGTGCCGCCGTGACCGTGGAACTGACCGACGCCCAGAGCGCCTGTGTCTGCTCGACCGAAGACGGCTACGGCTACGTGATCATGCCGCTGGCCGCGGACTGACCGAACCCGTGGCCAGCACGATCATGAACCGTCGCCCCCTGCATGCATCCTCTGATCCGCTGTCGGTCGGCCGGCTGATGTCGCGGCTCATGGCCCGCACGGGATATGACCGCGAGCAGTCGACGTCGGCGGTCGCCGACGCCTGGCGGGAAGCCGCGCCCCCCGCCTTCCGGGATTCGTCCCGGTCCGGGACGATCCGCCGCGGCGTCCTCGACGTGTTTGTCAGCCATTCCGCCCACGTCCAGGAACTCGGATTTCACAAGCAGTCGATCGTGGCCCGGTTGCGGGAGCTCGTTCCCGCCGCGGGCATTTCCGACATCCGCTGTCGGCTCCTCGCCGACGTCGACCGCACGACCTGAACACACCCTCGCCCGCCCGATCACGCCGTCAGGAGAAACCCATGGCACAAGAACAGCCGCAGCAGGACTACACGTCGGCGGACCTCAAGCACCTCTCCGATCGCGAGCACGTCCGCGAGCGGTTCGGCATGTACATCGGCGACAACACCTCCCGCGGCCTGCATCACCTGGTCTACGAGGTGGTCGACAACTCGATCGACGAGTGCATGGCGGGCTATGCGAAGCACGTGAGCGTGACGGTCAACGTCGATGGCAGTGTGACCGTCGAGGACGACGGCCGCGGCATCCCCACCGACCGCCACCCGCAGCTCTCCGAGGAGATGGAGCGGGAGGTCTCGACCCTCGAGGGGGTGATGACGGTCCTCAAGTTCGGCGGCAAGTTCGAGAAGGGGGCCTACCAGACCTCCGGCGGCCTCCACGGCGTGGGCGTGACGGTGGTCAACTTTCTCTCCGAATGGTGCGAGGTGGAGGTCTCCCGAGAGGGCCACGTCTGGCAGCAGGAGTATCAGCGGGGCGAGCCGACCGGGCCGGTCCGCAAGATGGGCACCACCACGCGGGCGGGCACCAAGACCACGTTCAAGCCCGACCCGCAGATCTTCCCGCAGACGAAGTTCTCCTGGGACATCCTTTCCCGCCGTCTCCGGGAACTCGCGTTCCTCAACTCGGGCGTGAGGATCAGCTTCACCGACGCCGCCACCGGCAACGCCGAGGAGTATTTCTACGAGCGGGGCGTGGAGGAGTTCGTCGAGCATCTCAACAAGGCGAGCGATGCGATTCACGCTGACGTGATCACGATCAAGGGATCGGGCGAGGGCGTGAGTTGGGACATCGCGATGCAGTACACGGGCGAATACACCGAGAGCCTCCACAGCTACGTCAACAACATTTCGACCACCGAGGGTGGCACGCACGTGTCGGGCTTCCGCGCGGCGTTGACCAGGGCCCTCAACGCCTACGGCAAGAAGACGGGCATCTACAAGGATCTGGTGCCGACCGGCGAGGACGTCCGCGAGGGGCTCACGGCCGTGATCAGTGTGCGGGTGCCTCATCCGCAGTTCGAGGGCCAGACGAAGACGAAACTCGGCAACGGCGAGGTCGAAGGGATCATCAACTCGGCGGTCGGTGACTTCCTCGCGAAATACCTCGAGGAAAATCCCAAGAGCGCCAAGGCGATCGTCCAGAAGGGCGTGCTCGCCGCCGAGGCCCGCGAGGCTGCGAAGAAGGCGAAGCAGCTGCTCCGCGAGCGGAAGGGGGCCCTTTCAGGTGGCGGCCTGCCGGGTAAGCTCCGCGACTGCACCAGCCGCGACATGGAGCGGTGCGAACTCTACCTCGTGGAGGGCGACAGCGCCGGAGGGTCCGCGGAAGGGGGGCGGCACCGCGAGTATCAGGCGATCCTGCCGCTCCGCGGCAAGATCATCAACGCCTACAAGAGCCGCGAAGACAAGGTGCTTGCCAACGAGGAGGTCCGGAGTGTGATCTCGGCGATCGGCGCCGGCATCGGCGACGAGGCCGACCTTTCCAAGCGGCGGTACGACAAGATCGTGATCATGACCGACGCCGACGTGGACGGCTCGCACATTCGCACGCTGCTGCTGACGTTTTTCTACCGGCAGATGTACAGGCTGGTGGCCGAGGGACACGTCTACGTCGCCCAGCCGCCGCTGTTCCGCGTCCGCTCCAAGAAGACCGTCTACTACGTGCAGACCGAGGAGGAGATGAAGACGCAGCTCCTCGATCAAGGCCTCGGAGAGGGCGTGTTCATGCCGGGCGGCGGCCGCGAGATTTCCGGGGACGAGATGCAGAAGCTCTGCCGCACGCTCGCCGGCCTCGAAGACGCGCTGGTGGCGCTCGAGAAGCGGGGCATCAGCCTCCGCGACCATGCCGCCCGCCGCGACTCGAAGACGGGCAAGCTGCCGATGTACCACGTCTACTACGGGATTGAGGAGAAGTGGTTTACCAGCCGCGACGACTTCGAGGCTTTCGTGAAGAGCAAGGAGAAGGCCGCCGGGGGTGAACTGGCCGTGGGCCGCGTCGAAGAGGCGCAGGCTGTCGGCGACACGACTCCGGGCACGGCGCCAGGCACCGGCGACGATCAGCTGGTGGTCGTCGACCTGCACGAGGTGCGGAGCATCAACGCGGGGCTCAAGGAGCTCGAGGCGATGGGCTTCGGGATCGAGTCGCTGCTGCCGCAGGATCGCACAGGCAGCGAGGACTCCCGCTACACGCTCCGTCGCGGCGACAACCAGATCGGCCTCGAGGACCTCCGCGGGCTGCTCACCGCCGTGCGGCGGGCGGGGGAGAAGGGGCTGTCGATCACCCGCTTCAAGGGTCTTGGCGAAATGAACGCCGAGGAGCTTCGCGACACCACGCTCGATCCGGCCAACCGCACGCTGCTACGGGTCACCATGTCCGACGCCGCCGCGGCCGACGACCTGTTCCGCGTGCTGATGGGCGAAAAGGTCGAGCCCCGTCGCGATTTCATCGAGAAGCACGCCCTCGACGTCAAGAACCTCGACGTCTGAGACGGGCCACACGGCTCCCACGTGATCCTCGCGCTCGAGTGCATGGCAGGTGAAAGCCGACCGGCCGTAAGGCCGCGGGCCAATCACGCTGGACGCCGCGTCGTGTGGTGGTTCGCCCCACGCCTCACGGCGTTGGGCTTGGACGGCGGCTGCGTGAGGATCACGTGTGAACCGTATCACGCGCGTGGCCCGGTGGCCCTGAATGCCATGCGATTCGGAAAGGTCGATCGCGTTCAACAAGCCCCGAGCGCCAGCGACGGGATGGGCTTCGCTGATCGGTACCGGTCGCCAGCCGCCGCCACCCTCAATCCCCTCGCTTCCGCTCGGGGCTTCCTGGCGGGGTGACGGTGGTTCCTCGTAGTGCGCGGCCCGGCTGCCACCAGGTTGAAAACCTGCGCTACCGGCGTGGCTCCTCGCAGCCCGCAGGAGCCCGGGTCGCTCAGGCGCCGGGGCGGCGGAAGTGCCGGTAGGCCTGGAGCACGTCGTGGAGGTCCGACGAGATCGTGATTTCGTCGTCGGCGAAGTCGGTGAGCCAGGTGCGGCTGCTGGCGACGGCGTCGGCCAGCAGCGGAAGGATCTCGCCAAGCGAGACCCGCACGCCCGGATCCCCGCACTCCTCGACCGCCGCGAAATCCCGCACCTTCAGGTCGGGCTCGGTGTAGACCCGCAACTGTCGCATCGCCATGGGCATTCTCCCTTGCCGTGGGCATCGCGAAGGCGGCTTTCGGGCTGTCGCTCGATCGTCATCCTGACGGTCAGCCGCGCTTCCTTATCCTCATCGGCAGGAACGGCCGTCAGGGTTTGGCCGATTTCCCCATTTGCACGGAATACGCGGGCCGAGGCCGGGAGTCGGTGGCAAGATGCAGCGAATAGAGTGAACGGGAGACCCCGCGGCTCACGCCGTCGGGCGTGCTGGTCCGGCGTTCGCCATTCGGCCGGCCCGGAAGGCCTCGCCGATGCTCTTGGGCACCAGGGCCTCCGCCTGGAGCACGCGGGCACGGTTTTCGGCCGTGGCGGCCTTCATCTCCTGCTCGCGGGCGATTGCCACGCTCCGTCGCTCCTCGGCCCGGGCCCGGGCCACGCGGGTGTCGGCCTCGGCCTGGTCGGCCTGCAGCCGCGCGCCGATGTTCTCGCCCACCTCGATGTCGGCGATGTCGATCGACACGATCTGAAAGGCCGTCTGGGCGTCGAGGCCGCGCTGGAGCACCGCCTTGGAGATCGTGTCGGGATGCTCCATCACCTCGAAGTGGCTGTTGGATGAACCGATCGAGGTGATGATTCCCTCGCCGACGCGGGCGATGATCGTCTCCTCGGTCGCGCCCCCGATCAGCTGCTGAAGGTTGGTTCGCACGGTGACGCGGGCCTTGATCTTGAGTTCGACGCCATTTTTCGCAACGGCCGAGAGGGTCGATTTGCCGCTGGCGATGTCGGGGCAGTCGATCACCTTGGGATTGACGCTGGTCTGCACCGCGTCGAGGACGTCGCGACCAGCGATGTCGATCGCGCAGGCCCGATCGAAATCGAGGTCGAGGTCGGCCCGCTGCGCCGCGATCAGGGCCCGGATCACGCGGGGCACGTCGCCACCGGCGAGGTAGTGGGCTTCGAGCCGCCGCGGCGTGATGTCGGGGCCGAGCCCAGCCTGGGTGGCCATGATCCTCGCCTGGACGATCGTGCGGGCGTTGACCTTCCGGAGGCTCATGCCGAGCAGCTCCATGAACGTCACCCGCGCCTTCGACCAGTAGGCCTGAAACCAGAGCTGGCCGTAGTTGAAGACGAGCAGCAGCATCGTCAGCACGGCGAGGCCGATGATGATCGACACGCCGAAGAGCAACTCGGGCGGCATACCGGCGGGGCGGGGATTCACGCGGGCGACTCCTGACTGTGGGGCTGACTGTGGGGCTGGCGGATCGGCTTCCGATCGGGCTGCTTCAAGCCTAGTTCGCGGTTCGTCCCCGGCAAAATCGGTCGTTTTGGGGTGCGAAGACCGCCTCAGCCCTCGATCCAGCCGCCGCCGAGGAGGCGGTCGCCGGCGTAGCAGACCGCCGGCTGGCCCGGAGATATCGGTCCCGGGGATCGGTCGGGGCCGCCGGTGAACTCCGCCCTGAAGCGATCTACCGACAGTGGCGTGACGACGGCCGGGGCGGCCGTTCGTTGGGCGCGGCACTGGACGAGGCACTCGAAGGCTTCCGTCGGCGGCGTGTCGATCCAGGTCGCCTCGCCGGCAACGAGGCGTGTCTCGGGCACCTCACTCCTGGGACCCACGACCACGCGGCACGTCTCGGGCTCGATGCGGATCACGTGGAGCGGCGTGCCCACGGCGATGCCCAAGCCCTGCCGCTGGCCGACGGTGAAATGTTCGATCCCGGGGTGACGGCCGAGGACGCGACCGCTCGAATCGACGATCTCGCCCGCCCGCGAGCCGCCGAGCCGGTGCGCGACGAGCCGGGCGTGCTCGCCCGGGGCCACGAAGCAGATCTCCTGGCTGTCGGGCTTGTCGGCCGTGACGAGGCCAAGTGCCGCGGCCCGGGCTCGTACGTCGGCCTTCGCCAGGCTGCCGACGGGGAGCATCATCCGCCGCAGCCGATCCGGACGAATGTCGAACAGCACGTACGACTGATCGCGGGCGGCCTCGAGGCCGCGGCGGAGCGCGGGCCCGCTTCGGCCCTGTTCAAGCCGGGCGTAGTGGCCGGTGGCCACGTGCGCGGCGCCGATCGCGTCGGCATGGTCGAAGAGTCGGCCGAACTTGATCCAGGAGTTGCAGCGCACGCACGGGTTCGGCGTGCGTCCGCTGCCGTAGTCGGCGGCGAAGGCATCGATGATCCGCTCGAACTCCCTAGAGAGGTCGAGGGCATAGAGCGGAATGCCCAGCCGGTCGGCCACGCGGCGGGCATCGAGGGCGTCGGTCGGGCTGCAGCAGCCCTGATGCCCCGGCCGCGGCGACACGATCGCCAGCGGGTCGGCAGGATTCGCCGGCGGCAGCGCCGGCGAGGCATGCCGCATGAACACGCCGACACAGTCGTATCCCTGCTCCACGAGCAGCGCGGCGGCGACACTCGAATCGACGCCCCCCGACATCGCCACCACAACGCGGCGACGCATCTCAGTAGACGATCACGCTCTCGATGCGGTGCGGCGCCAGCCGCTCGCGGCCGCCGAGAGGCGCGATCTCGACGAGGAACGACGCCCCCACGACGTGGCCGCCCCCCGCCTCGATGAGCTTCATGCACGCCGCCGCCGTCCCGCCGGTGGCGAGCACGTCGTCAACCACGAGCACGCGGGCGCCGGCGGGAAGCACGCCCTTGTGCATCTCCAGCCGGTCGCGGCCGTATTCGAGGTCGTACTCGTGGGCGATCGTGTCGGCTGGGAGCTTGCCCGGCTTCCGCACCGGGATCACGCCCACGCCGAGTTCGAGGGCCAAGGGGCCGGCGAACAGGAAGCCGCGGGCTTCGACCGCGGCGATCGCCATCACGCCGGCAGCCCGCCAGGGTTCGGCCAGCGCCTGGATCGCCGCCGCAAACGCGCCTGCGTCGGCAAGCAGCGGGGTGATGTCGCGGAACAGGATGCCCGGCTTCGGGAAGTCGGGGATCGGGCGGATGTGGCGGGCGAGATCCATGGGGAGAGTGTCGACGATCAGGCCCCCTGCCGCAACCGGATCCGCGCCCGCGGCACCCCCTCGATCTCCGCGGCCAGCGTCGCCAGCGTCTCCGACTCGATCTGCCGCACCCGCTCCCGCGTCAGCCCGAGGCCGGCCCCGATTTCCTTGAGCGTCATCGGCTCATTGCCGGTCAGGCCGAAGCGGAGCTTGATGATGGTGCCGGCCCGCTGGTCGAGTTCGTCGATTCGCTTGAGCACGTGCTTCAGCGTGTCGTCGTCGAGCATCACGTCCGCGGGGCAGCGGGCGTTGCTATCTTGGATCAACTCGCCGAGCGACCAGCCTCCTTCGGCCTGCTCCACGTGCGGCGTCGACTGGTGCACGTGAATCGCCTTCTTGATGATGGGAAGTTTCTTGCGGGCGAGCCCCAGGCTGCGGGCCACCTCTTCCGGCGTCGGCGCCCGGCCGAGCGTGTCGAGCAGCCGGGCTGTCGCCCGCCGCCACTTGGAGAGGATCTCCACCATGTAGGCCGGGATCCGGATCGTCTTGCCGGAGTTGATCAGCGCCCGCTTGATCGACTGCTTGATCCAGTAGCTCGCGTAGGTGCTGAACCGGGTGCCCATGGTCGGATCGAAGCCCTCGACCGCCCGCAGCAGCCCGAGGTTGCCTTCCTCGATCAGGTCGGGCAGCGGCAGTCCACGGTTGGCGTAGCCGCGGGCGATGTTGACGACCAGGCGGAGGTTGGCCCGCACCATGTGGTCCCGGGCGAGGGCATCGCCTTTCCCGATCGCAACCGCCAGCCGCTTCTCGTCGTCGGCGGTGAGCAGCGGCGTCTCGTTGATGTCGCGCAGATACGTCTCCAGGGGGTTCTGGACGGCGGTGGGGCGAGACGTGCGGCGTGGGGACGGCATGGGCTGGTGTGGGGAGGCGAAGGTGGTGGACGACACGACGCCGGTGACGAGGCGGGCTTGCAACCGCGGCGGCGATGCCGGAGACGACCGGCACAGCGAAAGGTATCGGCGGCTGTCGGCGACAACTGCACAAGCCTGACGGGCGAGGCACACCGCACGGCTCGTGCCGGTCGCAGGGTCCGTGCCGGCGGCGGCAGCCGCGGCGGTCAGTTCTCGTGTCGCACGGCGGCCGTACCGATCGTGCGGTCGAGAAACTCGACGAGCGCGCCGGCGGCGGGGGTGCCCCGTCGCGGCGCGAGCTCGCCCGCTGCCGCATCGAGAATCACCAGGTTGCTCGAGACGCCAGCGCCGCAGAGCGCCGCGTCGAGTCGGTTTCCCTGGTCGAGGGCGACGCCGTCGCCGCGGCCGGCGTGCACGATCAGCGTGGGAGGAGCCTGGGCTGAGACATGCACCAGCGGGCTCGCCCGCTGGGCCGCCTCGCGAAACTCGGGTAGTGGCCCGCCCACGAGCCGGCTTGCTGCGGAGCCTGCGCGATCGTGGTTGCCGCCGAGGGACGGTAGGTGCGTCGGTGCGTCGAACATCGCGACCGCCGCGACATCAGTTGCCGCGTCGTCGCCGTCGGCCGACGCTTCACGAATCGGCTGCGGACCGGGTGCTGAGAAGGCGAGGAGGGCCGCGAGATGACCGCCGCCGCCCTGGCCGGCTACGCAGATCCGCGCGTCGTCGATACTCCAGGTCTCCGCCTCGGCGCGGATGGCGGCGAGTGCGGCCCGGCAATCGTCGAGCTGCGCGGGAAAGACGGCCGTGTCGTTCGGCCGATAGTCCACGCTGGCGACGGCGAAGCCCTGATCGACCAGCCACGTGACCGGGCAGTCGGCGTTGCTGCCCGCCCTCCAGTCTCGTCCCTGGATCCACATCACCAGCGGCAGCCCGCCCCCGCTGCAGCCCTCGGGCAGGTAGAGGTCGTATCGCTGCCGCGGATGTTCTCCGTAGGCTTGGTCAGCATGCACGACTGCCCGCGGAAGGGCGGCGTCCCGCAGAGGCTGGTATTCCACCGCCACCGACGGGTCGCCCAGCCGCGGCTCTTCGACCACCTCGATCACCGGCGGCGGTGTCGTCGGTTGCGGTTCGACGGTGACCGCATCGGTGTCGCCGCGACGGATGATTCGTCGCTGGGCCCGCCGGCTGGTGCGCCGCGACGGCGGGACTTCGACGGGCACCGGGGCGTCGGCCACCGGCCGCGGGTCGTTCTGCCAGGCGAGTTCGACGCCGGACCAGTCGATGGCACGGCTGGGGCCGCAGGTGAGGCACGCCAGCAGGACGGCGACGATCGTGACGACGGGCGTTTTCATGGGCGGGGCCGCGTCTCCTGGGAGCCGCGAGTATACCTCCCGCCCGGGGAGGCCCTGCGCCGCCCCGTCAGGGGGCGGCGCAGGCCACCGGCATCATCCGCGGCGAGCCGGGAGTTGGCCGCTCGGCGTCAGCTCGTCGATGATCCGCGGAATGTACTTGGCGAGGACTTCCGCGAGTTGATCGCGATCGATGTTCTTGGAGCGGGCATACCGGTCGAGTTCCTGCTGGCCGAACGTCTCCTCGATCTGCCGACGATCGACCGGCTTGTTGGGGCCGGTGCGAACCCACGAGTCGACCTGATCGCGCATGCCCTTCTCCTCGAACTGCTTGACGACCTCGGGCAGGTTCTGCGCCGAACCGCCGCCGAAGATCTGCGAGAGGATGTCGCCGAGATCATTCGGCGACGGCATGCCCTGGGGGGGCTGCTGCGGCTGCTGCTGCCGCGGCTGGGGTTGGGGTTGCCGCTGCGGCTGGGCCTGCTGCTGCGCCGCGCCTTCGATGACCTGCTTCAGGATCTCGCCGAGAATGTCCATGGTGACCTTTTCATCGCTGGAGAATCGATCCATCGTCGGCAACGCCGACGCTGCACCGGCAGTCTACGGCCGTCTCGAGTCAGGGAAAAGCAGCCGGTGTCAGTCGAGCGAAACCGCCTCGCCGCCGGCCCGGGTCGCGAGCTGGCCGAGAATTTGCACCGAAGTGTCTTCCGACACCAGCCGCACCGATCCGTCCGCCATGGCCATGTTCGCCCCGGCGGTGTGAAAGCCGTACACGAGCCAGCCGTTCTCGTTGGAGCCGTTGACCCGCATCAATGTCGTGGGGATCGGCCCTGCGGTCGGGCCCGAGGTGCACCACGCGGAGGCTTTCTCGCCGAAGCCGTAGGCATTGTCGTTGGTCGCCCAGGCACCACCCTGCGCCCGCGCACAGCCGGCGCCCGCAGCCTGATCGGCGTTCGCCGGAGAGCGGGTGCGCCCCCGCCACACGTCCTCGCGGCCCGCGCTTTCCGCGAGCAGAATCGTTTTCGAAAGGCCGTCGGTGATCTTGCCGATGGTGCACCGCGGCCGGGTGGCGGTGGCCCCGCAGTTGGTCCAGGCTTCCGTCGGCCCCGGTCCTGCCGTCACGGTGCCGGCAGCCAGTCCGGCCAGTGCGTTGAAGTTCGTGCCCGTGCCGGCCACCACGAAGTAGTCGCCGCATGCGCCGGTTTTTCGCGGATTCTCGATCTTGTCCTGGATCCGGCTGGGAAACGGCGACGCGGGGCACTGCAGCACCGGGAGGATGGTTCGGACGAGCGCGCGATTGCCGGTGGCGCCGTCGTCGAGCACGCCCGCGGTGCCGCCGTTCGGCGCGGAGCCGTCGTGGTTCTCCCACCAGTTCCGCGACAGGTCGTAGCTCGCCATCAGCGCCGCCTCTTCCACGTAAGGGAGCACGTCCGGGGCCCAGTTCCGGTGCGCCATCTTCGGCTCGCAGGAGGTGATCGAGCCGGAGAAGAGCCGCTTCAGTGGGGGCAGCAGCCGCCGGACGGTTTCGTAGGTGTGAAACGCGATGGGGAGTTGGCGGAGCTTGTTGGCGCACGCCGTCCGCTGCGCCGATTCCCGTGCGGATTGCACTGCCGGCAGGAGCAGGCCGATGAGCGTGGCGATGATCGCGATCGTGACCAAAAGCTCCACGAGCGTGAAGCCGCGGAGGTCGGTGGTGGCAGGGTTGGTGCGGCGCATGGCGGCGACGGCGGACGGCGGGGTGAACTCCGCATGCTATCGGCGGTGCGGCCCCGGAGGCGCGGGCAATCCGGCGCCTGGGCCGGTGAAGTTTTCACCAGCTGACTGGGCGGCTGTCAGTCGTCGAGGCCGAGCTGGCGGAGCTTGGTTCGCAGCGTTGCCCGGTCGAGGCCCAGGAGCTTGGCGGCGGCGGTGCGGTTGCCGCCGGTGTGGGCGAGCGCCTCGCGGAGAAGCGTGGCCTCGACGAGCCGGAGGGCACGGTTGTGGAGGTCGGGCTCGGGAAGCCGGCCGAAGGCGGCGCGGGCCGCCGCGGCCCAGGCTTTGATCGCGTCATCGACGTGGCAGCCGGCGGCGTCGAGTGCTCCGGCCCCTGCGCTGCCGGCGGTCGCCTCGATCGGCGGCAGGTGCTCCGCCCGCAGCGTGGCGCCGCGGGCGACCACGGCGGCGTGCACGACGGCTGCCCGCAGATCGCGCACGTTCTCCGGCCAGTCGCGGCCTTGAATCGCCGCGACAAACTCGGGTGACAGCGGTGGCACGACCGCCGCCTGCGTGGCGGCAGCATGGCGGGCGAGAAACGATCTGGCGAGCGGTTCGATGTCGTCGCGGCGGTCGGCGAGTGGCGGCATCGAGATCACGGTCGTTCCGAGGATCGCCGCCAGTTCGCGATCCAGGACAAGCGTTTCGGGCGCGAGCCTGCTCGCCACGATCAGGCGGGTGTCGAGTGGGTACGCGGCGCCGCCGCGGGCGAGTTTGCCCGTCGCGAACACGTTGGCGAGTTGCGCCTGCACCTCTGGCGGAGCCGCCTCGATCGCCTCGATCAGGAGCGTGCCGCCGGCAGCGAGTTCGAGGAGCCCCACAGCATCGCTGCTTCCGAAAAGCTCACCACCGATCGCGCTGGGCGCGAGGGCCGCGAGGCTGGTGGAGACGAACGGCCCGCCCGGTCTGAGGCCGTGGGCGTGCACGGAGCGGGCCGCCAGATCCTTGCCGCTGCCCTCGGGGCCTGTGATCAGAAGCGGCCGGTCGTCCGCCGCCGCGGCCGCGATCCGTTTATAGACCTCCTGCATCGCGGCGGAAGAGCCGAGGAGTGTTTGCGGCAGGGCTTCGGGTTCGGTGGACGAGTCT
>Ga0315904_10005175_pt1 | contig 18205 bp, 24 predicted proteins | sample LakEriMetagenome_6_FD_203529 | JGI IMG/M metagenome (GOLD analysis project Ga0315904, IMG submission 203529) | Freshwater fungal communities from buoy surface, Lake Erie, Ohio, United States - Buoy 12 MA120 | ecosystem: Environmental > Aquatic > Freshwater > Lake | place: USA: Lake Erie, Ohio...
AGTTGGTGTTGTCGGGGGTACTTGTGCAACCGAGAACAATATCAACATGGATTCGCAGACGGAAAATCCCGCTGGAGAAGTTTGCGGCGCTTGTGGCGCTTGCACACCGCGAAGGCTGGGTGCTTCGGCTCGAAGACGTGTGCCATAAACTGAAACGTGAACTAGAAAATGAACCTGAAAAAAATGCGGGAGGAGATAGCCAAACGGCTCACAAAAATCTCCGCCCTTGAAGAAGAGATAGGGATATTGGAGCAGGCCGTCATGCAGCAGCATGGGGCGAACCTCCAGAACCTGCTCGCAGAGTCAGGCCGTGGATACGGTCAACTCACAACGGAAGTGGACGGAGTCAAACTGACGTATGAGGTCAAGGCGACCTACCTGTGGGATCAGGGCAAGTTGCAGGCTCTGTACGAGTCGCTGCCGCTGGCCGACGCACGGGAGCTTGTCACCACCAAGATGTCGGTGTCGGCCAAGACCATTGAGCGCATCGGTAACGAAGACGTACTGCGTCGCGTTATGGAGGCGCGTACCACCAAGTTCAGTGAGCCCCGTATCACCTTCATCAAATGAGCCTGCGCATCATTAAAGCAGACGAGCGTCTCAAGCGCACCTCGGACTGCGTGAAGGCGGTTGTGTTCGGCCCTGCCGGTGTTGGTAAAACCTACCAAGCCCGCACGCTGGACGCGAAAAGCACGCTCTTTGTTGACCTCGAGGCCGGTACGCTGGCGCTGGGCAAAGACTGGAAAGGCGACTGCCTCGACATTCGCGGCACGTCAAACGAGATGGGCGCTCATCCGTGGGAGCTGGCGAAGGCCATCGCCCTGTGGCTGGGTGGACCGGATCCTGCGGACGCAAACGGCTCCTACTCCAAGTCGGCGTACGAGTCCGTTGTGAAGGCGTTCGGGCCGGCGTCCGGACACGAACAATACGAGACGCTGTTCGTTGACTCCATCACCGTGGCGAGCCGGATGTGCTTCGCGTGGTGTCAGCAGCAACCGGAAGCGTTCAGCGACAAGACCGGCAAGCCAGACACGCGTGGGGCCTACGGGCTTCTTGGACGCGAGATGATTCGTTGGGTAACCCAACTACAGCACTGCCACAAGAACGTGGTGCTGGTGGGGATTCTGGAGCAGCAGGAGGATGAGTTAAAGAGGAAGTACTGGGACGTTCAAATCGAGGGCTCGAAGACGGGCCGCGAGTTGCCTGGTATCTTTGACCTCGTCCTGACGCTTCAGAACTTCGAGGCAGAGGACAAGTCGCAATACCGCGCATTCGTCTGTCATCAACAGAACCCGTGGGGCTACCCCGCCAAAGACCGCTCCGGTACGCTGGAGCTTCAAGAACCCGCTGACCTTGGGAAGGTGCTCGCCAAGATCCGCGCAGGTAAACGCATCGACACCGCCAAACACTAAACAAAAATCGAAAGCAGTATGTTCAACGCACAATCAACAAACGTCGGGTCAACAGAGATGGAACTCATTCCCAAGGGGACAGTGGCGAAAGCCGTCCTCGTGGTGAAGGAGCGCAAGAGCAGTCAATCCACCGGTGGGGACTACCTCTCCATTGAGCTCGCCATCCAAGGCGGTCAGTACAACAACCGGCGCGTGTTCGGGATGGTCTGCAACCCGTTCGATGAGAACAACAGCGAGGTGTGGCGCCAGATGGGAATCGGGGCCATTACTCGCATTCTTGAGAGCCGTGGCGTCTTCAACTACGAAGACCCCGCTTCTTACGAGCAGTTCAACAGCGGTGATTTCAATCAAATCATCGAGGTGCTCAACGGCGCTGAGGTCGTCATCAAAGTCGGCATCGACAAGGGCAAGGACGGACGCGCTGACCGCAACTCCATCAGCGACTGGGGTTCACCCAACCCAAGCAGCAACGGGCACAAGCTCTGGAACCAAGCCAATGAGAGTGCGCCCGAGGCGAAAGCACCGGTGCCAGTAGCGAAGACCGCCGCGCCTGCGGCGACGGCTGGCAAGAAACCTGCTTGGTTGAAGTAGTACAGTTTGGGGTTGTGGGGGGCGGGGCAATAATGATTGTCTCGCCCCCCTTTTTTGATGTAGAACCAGCGGCATTCTCAAGCCGCATGGTGTGCAGGGAGATCCTGCAACGACGCTTTTTCATTTTTGCGTCAGTGAAACAAAGGCCACAACATGATTTTACGACCAAGGCAGGCGCAGTTCGTTGACGCCTGTATCGACGCACTGGGCAAGTGCGGCAACACATTAGGAATCGCGCCAACTGGCGCAGGTAAGACGGTCATGGGCAGCGCGATTCTTGCGCCGTTCGTGAAGAAAGCACCGGTACTCGTCATTCAGCACCGCGACGAGCTTGTCACCCAGAACAAAGAGACCTTCAAGCGGTACAACCCGTCGGCCAAGGTTGATGTGTTCAACGCTGAACGCAAAGCGTGGTCCAGCGGGGCGACCTTCGGCATGGTGCAAACGCTGTGCAGGCCGCTCAACTTGGCAACGATGCCAAGCGGGATGTCGGCGCTCTTCTGTGATGAGTGCCACCACATAGCGGCTGACAGCTACATGAGGATTGTGGAGGCGTTCCGCGAGAAGTCTCCGAAGGGCGTCATCTTGGGCCTCACCGCAACTCCGGAGCGCGGGGACAAGCAGGCGCTCACGGCGGTGTTCACCAACGTGGCCGACAAAATCACCGTGGGCGAGCTCATCGCAGCGGGGAACTTGGTTCAGCCGCGTGCGTTCCGGATGGACATCGGGCTCAATGACCAGCTCCAGAACGTGCAGAAGACCGGTGCGGAGTTCGACATGGGCGAAGTCGAAGCCATTATGGACAAGAGGGCCGTTCACTCGGAGATTCTGAGGCACTGGCGTGAGAAGGCATCAGACCGATCCACCGTGGTGTTCTGCTCGACCATCCAACACGCGCAACACTTGGCTGAGGCGTTCCGCGACGACGGCATCTCCGCCGAGGCCGTCCATTCCGAGATGTCGGACGACGACAACGCCACCATCTTGCGGCGGTTCGACCAAGGGAAAATCAAGGTGCTCCTCAACGTGATGAAGCTCACGGAGGGTTGGGACTGCCAGCGCGTGGGGTGCGTTGTTCTGGTGCGCCCGTGCAGCCAGAAGTCGACGATGATTCAGATGATTGGGCGAGGGCTTAGGCCGTGCATCGACGCGAAGCGATACCCTGGCGTGATTAAGAGCGATTGCATCGTGCTGGACTTTGGCGCCTCGCTGCTTACGCACGGGGACATCGACGCGGGAGACCGGCTTTTCGTGCGCCAGAGCGAGACCGGCGAGGCCCCCATGAAGAAATGCCCCGAGTGCGGTATTCAGGTGCCGGCAGCGGTCGGGAGCTGCCCCGTGTGTGGGTACATCTTCCCCGTGCGGGTCAACGGCGTTGAGACCATCGAATCGTTCGAGATGTCGGAGATGCAAATCATCGAGATGTCGCCTTTCCGGTGGGAGTCGATGTACAGCGACGCCGTGCGAATGGCGAACGCGCTGACGGCGTGGGGCGCGGTCATCAAGTTTGGGGAGGTGTACAACGCGATTGGCGGCGTCACCGGTGGAGCGGTCACCATCATCACGCGCACCAACTCCAAGGAGCTCGCGCTGGCTCAGGCGGACGATTTCTTGAGGCGAAACGGTGACAGAGCGAACTCGCGCAAAACTCGGTCATGGATTAAGTTGCCACCCACCGACTCACAGCGTCAGCACATGGCGGATGTGCCCATGTTCGGGATGTCGCGCTACCGCGCCAGTTGCGTGCTGACGTGGAAGTTCAACGAGGCACGCATAAAAAAAGCAATTCTTGGCTAAAGAACATGGAAAACCAACCGAAAGAGACAGTATGTACTCAAAACTGTGGCGCGAAATCATCCAACCCGTCCTCGACCAGCGCCGTCGAACACCCAGCGCATTACAACAAGCATCCGAGCGGAATCGAATGCATAGACATTGCAGAGGCATTTTCGTTCAACCTTGGAAACGTGATAAAGTACGTGTTCAGGGCTGGGTTCAAGGACAATGAAGTTCAAGACCTTGAAAAAGCGGCATGGTACCTGAGAAGAGAGATTTCACGCAGAGCAACAACAACAAAATGAAAAACAGACTAGAACAAGAAGCCACTGAGCTTCTGGCACTGACGGAGACGCTGCTTCAGTCGCACCCGAACCGGCGTGCGTTTGAGGCTACATTCAAACGCATCGAGGCAGAAATCATGCGCCTCAGAAAGGAGACAAAATGAACCTACCAAGCTGGTATGACTCATGGCTCACCAACGACGAGAGCGAGGCAGAGAAGCAGTGCAACTGTGGCAACGTCATGGAGTGGAGCGTGCGCTCTGAGATGTGGTTCTGCGTGGACTGCGACACACAAGTGCCAAGAGAAGAGGAGGTGCAGCCATGACCAACGAGCAAATCAACCGCGCCATTGCCGAAGCATGCGGATGGAGCATGGAGGATGGCGTGTGGGTGTGGACTGCCGATGGTATTGACTGCACCTACTACGAGTTATGGGACTGGGCAAATGACCTCAACGCCATGCACGAGGCGGAGAAGACCATTTACAAACACAACAACCTGTGGACAGCGTACTATTACGCCGTTGGTGCTGGGCCGTTTAGCTTGCATGTGACGGCACGGAAGAAAGCAGAGGCGTTTTTGCGCACGCTGGGCAAGTGGGAGGAGGTGCAGCCGTGAGTGAGTACTGCACATCCTGTGGTGTTGCGTGGGAGAACCACTTCGGGCTGGCATACACCTGCCGGTCACTGAGCGAAGCTGCTGAAGAGCGCGACGAGTACAAGGCGCGGCTGAACACCGCGACTGAAACCATCAAGCGCCTCGAGTCCGAGATCGCCGAATGGCGGCTGGCCAGCGGCGTTGATGGCCCTCTATTCTTGAAACATGAAACTGCTGGCAATCATCTTTGCGGCAATCGCCATAGCTGACACCGTGAAACTCTACCAACAGGAGGACAAAGCCTCTGTAACCGCGTATCTGCTGGTGTTGCTCTTGGCAATCTTCGGCATCTTCTACGCCCTTAAGAACGACGATGAGCATCTTTAAGCCAGAGACCAAGAAGGTCATCGGAAACGAGCCAGCACAAGCCGCTATCGCAGCCGTCATCGACGGCGCGATTTTGGCGCGTCAGGCAAACCAAGAGAAGCGGGACTATCTCGGGGCTTCGCGCTGGGGTGAGGCGTGCGAGCGCAGACTTCGGTACGAGTACGAACACGCTCCCGAAGACGAAGGCGCCGGCTTCCCACCGGAGGTGTTGCGTATCTTCGACATGGGGCACGACGGCGAAGACCGCATGGCGAAATATATCCGCGCTGCGGGCTTCGATCTGCTCACCGAGAAGAGCGACGGCAAACAATTCGGCTTCCGCGCTGCTGACGGTCGCCTCGGTGGACACATCGACGGCATCATCGCCGGCGGTCCCACCATCACCGGTGTTGAGTACCCGCTCCTTTGGGAGAACAAGGCGCTCAACGATAAAAGCTGGAACGACACCAAGAACAAGGGCGTGAAGGCGTCAAAGCCGGTGTACTACGCCCAGATGCAAATCTACTGCGCGTATCTCGACATACCCGCAGGCGGGATGTTCACGGCGCTCAACCGCGACACCGGTGAGGTGCTCGTTGAGTTGGTTCCGTTCGACGCGCTCGCAGCCCAAGAAGCATCAGATCGCGCAGTGCGCGTCATCGACGCTCAATCGCCCAAGGAACTCCCGCGCCTTGGCAAAGACCGCACCGACTTTCGGTGCAAGTTCTGCTCGTTCAAGAGCACCTGCTGGGAGGATGCTCCCACTCAGGCCCCCAACACAACAAAGCCGTTCTGGCTGAAGTAAGACAGACTACTACCCCAAACAAAATGCAGCCATTGACAGACCGTCGTGGCTTGGTTGACCTACGCCAAGCCCAAGAGCATCTTCGCCTCATCTTCGGAGAGCGAGACTGGAAGGAGAACGAGTTTATCTGCGTTCGCGGTATCGGAGAGAAGGGCACCGAGCAAGAAGGCGTCTTCCGTGAGGACATCTTCGTTGAGCCAGCCAAGGAGGGCTTCGCCCCCGTGTTATCAGCCACCGAGCGGTGGGCGCAGTACAACGTGGCGACCTTCGTTGTCCCAGGCATCCTGAGCGACCGAAGGGCCACAAGCGCCAACGTGGCGCGGATGCGCTCGCTGGTCGCAGACCTCGATGCGGGGGACACTGATGCCAAGATGCGAGAGCTCACCGAGCAGTTGGGCGAGCCGTCGCTGGTCGTGTGCTCCGGTGGGACAACTGATGAAGGCACGCCGAAGCGGCACGTCTGGTACGCGCTGGATGATGAGGTGCCCGTGGAGCAGGCCATCCGGATGCGGGACGCTCTTGCCAAGGTCTCAGGCGGCGACTCCGCCATGGGCCTCGGGGTGGACTCAAACCCGTACGGACGCGCTCACCAACCGATCCGACTCGCCGGTAGCGTCCATGCCAAGCAGGGCCGACCGGTGCAGACCGTCATCGAGTGGCAGTCTGAGAGCGTGTACAACGCGGGGGCTCTGGGAGAGCGGCTGCGCACGTTGCTGCCAGCAGGGGAGGCCATGGCACCGGAGGCGGGGTTGTTTGGAGTCGGCAGCGGGAACGTGCTCCGTCAGGAGCCGGCGTTCCAGCGGGACGTGTTTGAGGGGGGCACGGGCGGAGAGACTCGGTGGGATGCGTTCAACTCGGTGGCTGGGGCGAATCTCGGGATGGTTCGGCGTGGCGTCATCACAATGGACGAGGCACGCGAGCAAACGCGGGGATGGATGCTGCAACGGATGCACCCAGCGTGGACGGACGCACGGTTTGCGTCGGAGTGGCAGGGGCTCGTCAACGCGGACATCCGCCGCAACGGAAAGCCAGAGGCACCGGTGGCAGCGCCATCCCCCGTGCGCCAGCTCCCGCAGAGTTCGCCAACGGAGTCGTGGTTCTCAGCGTGGGAAGCGCACCGGTGGATCAAGTACCCCAAGCCCGAGCACACCTACCTTGTTGAGGCGCTCGTTGTAAAAGGCGAGCCGCATCTGTTCATCGCCGAGGGAGGAGCCGGTAAGACCGGTCTTATCGCGGATTTGGCGCTAAAAGTGGCCGCTTATCCCGAGTTCGGCGGGGATTTGGACTGGTGTGGGCAGCGAATCACCAACGGTGGCACCGCTGTTCTGCTCTTGTGTGAGGATAGCCAGACCGAGATGCACCGGCGTATCTTGGAGATTGACCAAGGCGGGCTCATCGCGAAGGCCGGTCGGCGCCTTGTCGTCATACCGCTCTCAGCGGTTGGCGGGGCGTTCCCGCTTGTTGAGCGTGACCCCAAGAGCGGGGCACCGGTGGCGTCTTCAAAGTGGGAGGCTGTTATCACTGAGCTTAAGCGAGTGCCTGACCTGTGCCTTGTGTGCGTGGACACCTTCAATGCGGTCTCCCACGGGGACGAGAACAACGCGCTGGCTGTTGCGGAAATGATGCGCGAGGCAGGGCGCGTGTGCGGGGAACTTCGGGCGGCGCTTATGATAACGCACCACATCCGAAAGCCTGGGGCGGAGCCCATCAGGACGCTCAAGGACATGAAGAACTCGATCCGTGGGAGCAGCGCCATACCGTCCTACTTCCGCATCAACTTGGGCTTCTGGCACGCCACTGATTACGAGCGCCGCATGAAGGGCATGGGCCTTGCACCGCGTGTGGACTCCTGCTACCGGTTCGGGGTGCTGAAGGCCAACATCTCGGGGCTCATGCGCGGCGAGCGCACACTGCTTCGGGACGCCAACGGACTGCTTCAGGACGTCACCAAGCTGGACGTCTACAGCGCCATCAACGTGACCGAGCGGTTGGCGTGGCTCGTCTTGGCAGTGCGTGAGGCAGCAGGGAACCTGCACCCGTACACGCTGGGGAATAAGAACGCAGCCAACGGGCTCTACAAGCGCCGGTCTGAACTTCCACCGGTACTGCGTGCAGTTGGCGCGAGCGAGTTCGGGCACCTCATCGAGGAGGGCTTGCAGAAGGAGCTCATTGTCTCCTGTGCGGTCAAGGGCTCCAAGTCGAAGAGCTACCTTGATGTCCCAGGCGGGGTGTTGGCAGGGGATGAAACCGGTGCCACCATCCAAGCTGGTGCGTACTCGTCCCTGCCGGACTGGAACGAATACGTCTTCGACGCGGAGACCGGCACCTGCGTAGGCAAGGCCGGCCGAGCCGCATGGGGGGCTACCTTTTCATCCACGGGGGCGCAGGCTTTTGATCAGCCGCATCCACAGGATGAATCGCCGGAGGAGCCTGAGGAGCTACCGGTGTCCCTGCCTGCAATGCGGTCTCGATTCGCTCAAGGCGAGCGCATAGGTCTGCCGAGAGCCGCTCGACCATCTTCTCCAGATGACGAATAGTCTCATCGCGGCTTGCAAGCGTCTTTTGAACGGCTGTGTTCGCCTCGAGCGCAGCCTTCAAATCTGCCTTAATGTGATCGGCCTCGGTGCTGACTTCAGCGGCTTTTGCACGCTTCTTTGCACGCCATTCACGGTAGTATTCTGCTCTCATTGTAAGTTGCTGTTTTTTAGTTGGTTGTTACTGTTGCGCAAAACGCGCAGTTTCATGTTTGCAAAGTTCGCAAAGTTTGTAAAACGATTTCTACAGAGTATTTCGCAAACATTGCACGCACTGTTGCGCGAGAAAATCAAAAGCTCAAAAAACGGCCTAAAAAACAGCCCAAAAACGGCCCTTGTAAGTCGTTCATGTTCAACGGGGAACAACTTGCACAACACTAGTGCAAGAAAGTTCGCAAAGTTCGCAAGCATTGTACCATGCCATTTTACAGAGATTTTGCGCCACTTTCGCACGACACTTTGCGCGATTGCACAACAAAAATTTTTTCGCGTTGGAAAAAACAGTGAAAAAGGACGCTACGTAAGTGCCTGAAAACCGTATGATTTGCGAAAGAAAACCGATGTTTGAGGACATGAGCCCTTATATAGAGAGTAGCGTACTCATCGCTTACGCTCTTCCTACTATCCCCTCTCTCTTCTCTCAGTCTAACGCGTTGCTTGCCTGAGAGGAGAGGGGATACTGCTTCGCAGGCTGCCTTCCTCTATATTGACCGTTGATGACCTTGTTTTTTTTCTCGTTGTGTTTGCTGACCGTTTTATCCCGCCGCGCCGCTCGCATTGTATACAATCCCGATAGACTTTTATGACGTTCACTTTCTTCGTTTCCGGAACTCCTCGCCCACAGCCAAGACCGCGCTTTGTGCGTGGGAGAGCGGTGTCCACCTTGGATGTTGGCTCGAGCGCGTGGAAGGGGCTGTTGCGCTCGTCTGCGGGGGTTGTTTTAAGCAAGGCCGGTAAGACGGCTGAGTCGCTAGGGCTGACTGAGGCGATTTCGATGGAGCTGACCTTTCACTTCGCGACCAAGGAGGAGAGCCGTCACGGTCAGCCGCACACGCACAAACCGGATGCGGACAACCTAGCGAAGCTGGTGATGGACGCGCTGGTGGATGGCGGTATGTGGGTAGGGGATGACAGCCGTGTGGCGGATTTGACCGTGCGCAAGCGTTGGTGCAAGGCCGGCAGCGAGGGAGTCGCGGTGAGCATCTACGTTGACGCACCGGTGGAGGAGAAGCCGCCGGAGTGGCTTTTGTGATTGATGAAAGATTTTGCTAAAGGGCGGCGGGGAAGCGTCCGAAGTACCAAGTGCAACCAAAAAACCATGTGGATACTACCAAACCAACTGAAGTCACTCACCTCAGCCTGTGCACCGGATACGGAGGCATCGACCTTGGACTTGCGCGAGTTGTCAGCAACCTGCGCACGGTCGCTTACTGTGAGAGGGAAGCAGCCGCCATCGAACTCCTTCTCTCGCGCATGGAAGGCGGGCAACTTGATGCGGCTCCAATCTGGACTGATTTGCGATCCTTCCCGTGGACAGAGTTTTCTGACCGAGTGGACATCCTCTCTGGTGGCTACCCCTGCCAGCCCTTCTCAAGCGCAGGCAAGCGACTCGGAGCCGAAGACGAGCGGCACCTCTGGCCAGCCATCGCAGATGGCATTCGGATTCTGCGACCAAGAGTCTGCTTCTTCGAGAACGTCGAGGGACACATCTCCCTTGGGCTGCGAGAAGTCATTGCAGAGCTGGAAGGACTCGGTTACCGCACGGCGTGGGGAATATTCAGCGCGGCTGAAGTTGGCGCACCGCACCAACGCAAGCGGGTGTTCATCATGGCCCACCGCATCAACGCGGGATTGGAAAGACACGCCTGGAATGGCGAAGGAATCAACCGACAAGGATGGCTCGCATCGGAACAGGACGGACCAGCTTGCCAGAGCAGTGTATGCGTATGGCCAAGCCGCCCCAGCGAACCGCAGCAGTGGTGGGAGCCGCCAAGAGTTGTGGCCGACACCAGACGCGACCAATGCGAACGACGGAGTCCCGTGGGAGAAGTTCCATGCGAGCATGATGGAGCGCAGGGCGCAGGTGAAGAAAGCGGTGGCCGAGGGCAAGACAAAGCAGGGGAGCGGTCGCTCACCGAATCTGGCGGCATCGGTGCAGAACCCGCAGTGGGCGACGCCGAGCACAGGCAAGCTGAACCCGAGGTGGGTGGAGACGCTGATGGGGCTGCCGGTGGGATGGACGATGGTGTCGTGTTCGCATCCGATTGTGTTCAATGCGAGTGCTGCGACGACGTTATCTGCTGGAAATGTGGAGGTCACTACGCGGACTGTCCATGCGCAGGACCAAACAGCAGTGATGACTGACAATCGCACCGACGAGCTTCGGATGTTGGGCAACGGAGTCGTCCCCGCAACCGCAGCCAGAGCTTTTGTGACATTGATGGAGGAGCTTTTATGAACAGCGCAATACACGGCTTCAACGCCGACGAGATACGCTCCATCGTGAGCAAGATGGTCAACACCGGTCGCATCAGCAAACCGCCCGAGAAGCCCAAGCGCGGCAAGTACAGCGGTCGCACCAAGAGCCAGAACAAGATTCGCGTCATCGCGTGTGACCAGTGCGGCACGAAGTTCATGAAGCGCTGCGCGGTGCAGCTGAGGTGCTCACCGGAGTGCTCGCGAAAGGCGAACACCGAGTCAGTGCGGCGGTGGCACGTTAGGCACGGTCTGCGGGGAGTACCGCATGGGGTCTTGCCGTGCGCTTACTGTGGGGAGAGCTTCCAGAAGACAACACGCGGCCACCGGTTCTGCTCAGTGGATTGCAGGCGCATTGGCATCAAGATTGAGAAGGCAACCAAACCAACAACAACACCAACAACAACGACAACACACCATGGTCACACCAAATAACGACGAGCAGTACAGCGCACACGGTCCAGCCCACGCCCCAGGCATCCACGACACCGGTCTTCCCGTGATGGAGCCCGAGGACATCATCCGCAACTTGATGCGGGCGCTGGAGCGGATGGAGAAACGCCTTGACCGCGAGATAGCCGCAGCAAGCGACCTGCGCGAGAAGCTGATGGAAGCGGAGAAGCTGGTGGCGGATGGCACGCACGTTGTCAGCGAGCTTAAGGAGCGGCTGCTGTCGCGGGTTGTGGCGGATCTGGAGTGGAGGGGCGGGGACAAGGGGTTGCTGTTGGACGCGGACCGGTGGATGCAGGCGTGTGTGCCCACGGTGGTGCGTGTGACCATGGCCGAGGAGTTCGGGTTATGACCACGCGTCCCCAAACCACAGCCCAAAACCACCCCAAAAGCCCCGAGTTTACTCTGTTGGGTGCGTTTGAGGACGAGGGGGTAATACAGCAGTCAAACAACCGCAGGACGCACGCGCCATCGCACACAGAACATTCGCTGAGTGCAGGCGTCGCCCAAGTCGACGCACTCATCAGGCTGCTTCAGGCAAGAAAAGCAGGGAGCCCAGCGGCGGCACAGGCCGCCGTCAACAGTGCCATCAGCAGGCTCAGGAGAACTCTGTTGCCAGCGAACGCCAGCACGCGGTAAAGGTAGCAGTCTTCCGCGAACGCACTGCGTGGCTCGATTACGGTTGAGCCAGAAACGGCGTGACACTCTGGAGAGACAGAGACAATAGCGTCTTGCGACACCTGTGATTCCATGGAGCCAAACGCTTCCAGCCACTATGTGGCTGGTTGACAAGTGGTGTGACAGGCCGGAGAGACGGCCAACCAAAAACCGGATTAACGTTCCGGTTTCAAAAAGGCTGACGGGATTTTCAGATTCGTGAAAAGTTTTTCCAATCCCACAAAATCGGAAAACCATCACACCCAGAAAACAGGACGTAAAACCGTTTGTCCTGTTGCGCACGCTCCTGGTGCTCCTGGTGCTCCTGGCAGTGAGCAAGGCCGGTGAGCGGGAAAGAAAAGCACGCAGTGCTTTCTCTTTCTTTTGACGTTGGGGCGTGAAAGAAAGGAAAAAGAATCAAAAAGAAAGCCGCCCCGTTAAGGGCGGCTCGGCGAGGGGAGAGGAGAGGAGAGAGGGGCGGTGTTAAATCGTGCAGCACCCGCAACAAGGCGCGTCCACACACCGCCCGCGGCGGTTACGCGTGAAGCGCTCGCCGGTTGAGAAAGCAATGCCGTACGACACCGCATTGCCCTTGCTCCAAGAAAGCGCCTCAGCAGAGGCCTCAGAGGGCGCGTCACCGCACCGGTCAACACAGTCAGGGCAATGCACGGTCCAGCCAGACCGCGCACGCGATAGCGTGCCGGTGTTAGCGGGGACACGACACCCACAGCCGACACAGTCGGCGGGGTATCTGTTTGAGCGCGGTTTGTTCAAGGTTTGCATGGTTTGTTCAGGTTCAGGGTTCAGGGTTAGTAACGGTCGCATGCAGGCTTCAGCTCAGCAATCGGATCGCTCAGCCCGAGCGCACGCCGTGCGCCTCGGATCGCTTCCTGCCAGTCCTGCTCTTCACGCAAGGTGCCTTGCTGAATGGGGAGGCGCTCGCCAACGCCGTTTAGCATCGCGCTCAGGCAGGCGCGGAGGGCTTCGGTTGGGGTTGGGGTTGGGGTTGTTTGCATGGTTTGTTTTTGGTTTGGGGTTGTCTTGGGTTTGTCGGCAGCTCCGACGGAAAGCTTTAGGGGAACGTTGCGAAAAGTTTGCGAAATGGGTGGGGTTTGTGGCGGAAAAACCGGATTAACGTTGGGAATCCGAAACGGTTGGCGGGATTTTCGATTTCGTGAAAAAGTTTGGCCAGCTCGCAAAAATCGGAAAACGGTTTCAGGTGGAAAATCAGGGTTTCAGAGGGGCTTGGGGGTGGAAAGGCGCCGCTAAGTTTGGATTGCTTAGGTTGGATTTATGGGTGGAAAGGGGAACGTGTACAGAGGAGCGTGAAGAAACATAGGCCTAGAGCGAGCGGAAACGGTGTGAGAACGCGGGGAAGGGAGCGGGGAAGGTAGGTGCAGCGGACAAGGGGAGAGAAGAGCGGGAAGGGGGGAAGGGAATGTGGGAAGGATGAGGGCACGAAAAAGGCCGCATCCAGTGAAGGACGCGGCCGGAGTATGGGGATAGGAGTGGGTGTTAGTGTCGGTACAGGCGCCCATCAGAGCCAACGCGCCAAGCGTCAACGGGGGGCGGTGGAGTGGGGCGTACCGTGCATTGGATTATCAGCGCTTTGTCTACGGCAGCCTGAGCCGACTCGAGAGAGGAGGCGGTGATGGTGCCGAGGTATCGCTCGGAACAGTAAACGTGAAAGGTTTGCATGGAGTGCGGGTTGGTTTAGTTGGTTCGACGTGGCATGATGAGCCCGAATGAGCCATTGCGACTCTCGGGGAGCATTGTCACCATCTTCATCGCGTCACCTTTGGTGAAGATGAAGGTAACATTATTGTCCCCAAGCGCTTCGGAAAGCCTAGCGATGAGCGCAACGTCCAGAGTCACGGCAAATGCGTCCTCTTCGTCTGGGTGTTTCCGAGCGGGGAGGATGGCACCGAGAAAAGGCGCTTCGGGAAGGAGTTCGGGGAGGGGGAATGATGCACCGCCTGCTACTTCACAGCGGTTGTCTTCGGTGACATTCAGGTGGGAGTTTTCTTCCCGTGCGCCGCCAACTTTTCGAGCGGCTTTTAAGGCTTCAATCGGGAGTTTCTTTCCTTCTAGCTCGGCTTGCGCTTCAGGTTCTAGGTTTTCGATTGGAATGGACGCAAGAATCTTTCCATCGGTTGCAACCAGTCTGCCATCGCGAATAAAGGGTGAGCAAATGGCTGGGCGGTTTTGGTCTTTTGATGCGGCTGATTCTACTTTGTGTGCTTTGAGGATTTTTAGAGTTTTCATTTTGTTTTTTGGTTTGGTTTGGTTTGGTTTGGTTAGTTGCTGACAATCAGTGATTTGAATAGAAAATGCAGCCGTTGTGCTCGCAAAAATCGAAGCGCAAGGCGCTGTTCCAGACCGCGCGCCAATCAATACAAGCTCCCAAGAATGAGGGGATTGCGTTCAAGTCGTAGTTTTCAGAAATGTACTCTTCCGCGAAGTCTTCGGGAGAGTCGTAGTCGCCGACGTACGCGTCAAGCGCTTGGGAGAGAGTGGTTTCTTCGAAGGAGTAACCAAAGCATTCAACGAACGACTCCCAAATGGCTTGATCTGAGTCGTTGCAATCAAGCCATTCCCAAAGGCTTGAGGACAAAGAGCTTTCGGAGTAGAAGGCGCGAGGGAAGCCTTCGAAGTCCTGAAACATGAGCTCGGGGTCCGATTCGTCTTTGTGCAGCTCTAGGCAAGCTTCCATAAAGCTTTGTGCGGTGTGTCCTTCCAACTTTATCCACGCTCCTTTGAGAGAGCCGGAGTTGTATTTTGCAAACGTACCAACGTACACGGCGGGAGACACTTCAGTGCAGTTTTGTGTTTTCATTTTTGGTTTTGGTTTTGGTTTTGGGTTGAGTGTTAGGGGGTTATCAGCGCTCCCAAATGGCTGTTTCGACGCGGATAACACAGCCATTCCAATCGTCACCAACCTCGCGAGCCTCGCGTTTGAGGACTCTCTCAGCGCCGGCATAGGTTAAGCGTCGCCGCCTGAGGATGATGCGTTGTCTCTCCTCGTACATGCCGTACGATGGGACGTAGTGCTGGGACGTGATGATGTTGGCGATTAGGGTTTTCATTTTTAGTTTGTGGTTTGTGGTTTGTGGTTGACTGAGAGTAACTTAGGAGAGGAGCGAACGCCACAAGAGGACGGTGGACCAGAGAAAAAGGAGCATGACGCAGAGCGCTTCGGGCAGGGTCAACGTGAGTTGAGACAACGCGAGGGTGTCGACTGCGACGAGGGTGAAGAATCCGAAGGATAAGAGGTTGGTTTTCATGGGTTTGGATTGGTTTTGATTGTTTGGGTCCGTTTGGACTTGGTGCAATGTTGGCGCAACTTGTGGGGCGTGGCAATAACAAAAATGCGCATTTTTTGCGCGCCTGGTGCGTGGATGTTCTCGCTTCAGTGTGTATTGTGTGAGCGTTTTTCAGTGGATGGAAAAAGCCTTTGGAAGTGGTAGGGCGAAGGGAACGCCGAATCGGTTTACGACATTCTTGAAAGAAGCCATTCAAACGTCTTTTGAAAGGCTTGGTGGGCCCGCATACCTGGAAGAAGTGGGAAGAAGGGATCCCAAGACGTACTGCGCACTTCTCTCAAAGATGTTCCCACGCCAAGACAAGCCAAGCCAAGCTTCGGAAGGCAACGTATCCACGCTCTCAGACTCGGAAATCCGTCAACGCGTAGCTGGTATGTTACGAGAGGGACTCTCGCCAGCAGGCATCGAAACAGGGGAAGTAGTTGACGCTGTGGAGGTTACGGCGAAACCGGATGCGTCTTGAGAGGTATCCATGTCCGTTATTGTATTGCGTAATAGGGAAAGCTTATTGATTCCAATGCTGGACAACGTAAAAGCTAAAACCCCCCGAAGGGGTGGGGGAACTTACGGCGGAGACGGCGGCGTCTCCGTGAATGTCGCTATTAGACCGTGAAAGAACTCAGTCCAGAAGAGAAAGCAGAACTGGTCATGTGCCTCGAGGAGCTCCAGCGCCGCAAGCGCGAGCGCCGTTTGCTCGGTTACTACCCAGACACCGGACCCCTCAGGCGGGAGCTCTACAAAAAGCACCTAGCCTTCTTCGAGGCGGGGGCAAAGTACAAGGAGCGTCTGATGATGGCAGCCAACCGCGTCGGCAAGACCGAAGGCATCGGCGGCTTCGAGATGGCGGTACACTTGACGGGCCGGTACCCCTCATGGTGGACGGGCCGCCGGTTCGACCGTCCCATCTCAGCGTGGGCGGCAGGGGACACCGGTAAGACCTCACGGGACATCTTGCAGACGAAGCTGCTGGGACCGGCGGGGAGCCACGGCACGGGCCTCATCCCGAAGGAGGACATCCTGCGGGTGTCGGCCAAGGCCGGCATCGCCGACGCGGTAGAAATCATCGTGGTCCGGCACGCATCAGGGGGCGAGTCGCGGTTAACGCTCAAGAGCTACGACCAGAGGCGCGAGAGCTTCCAAGGGACGGAGCAGGACATCATCTGGCTGGACGAGGAGCCACCGCTGGACATCTACACAGAGTCGCTGCTGAGGACGATGACGAACGACGGTATGGTGATGCTGACGTTCACGCCGCTGTTGGGGATGAGCGAGACGGTGATGGCGTTTTTGAGGGACGGGGAGGTGTGTGAGCGGGCGGAGGGGACGAAGTTCGTGGGGATGGCGACGTGGGACGACGTACCGCACTTGAGCCAGAAGCAGAAGGAGGATTTGTGGTCGAGCATACCGCCTTTCCAGAGGGATGCGCGGTCGAAGGGTGTGCCGCAGTTGGGGGCAGGGGCGATATATCCGGTGCCTGAGAGCGAGCTTGTGGTGCCTGACTTCGAGGTACCGGTGCACTGGCCTAGGGTGTTTGGGATGGACGTGGGGTGGAACAAGACAGCAGCGGTGTTTGGGGCGTTGGACCAGCAGAGTGACACGTTGTACCTGTACTCGGAGCATTACCGCGGTCAGGCGGAGCCGGCGATTCACGCGGAGGCGATAAACGCGAGGGGGCGTGGTATCCCTGGGGTGATTGACCCTGCCTCCCGCGGTAGAACACAGGTAGACGGGCAGCAGTTGTTTGTGAGGTACCGGCAGATGGGGTTGGACTTGACGGTGGCGAACAACGCGGTGGAGACGGGGATTTACGATGTGTGGCAGCGGATGTCAACTGGGCGGCTGAAGGTGTTTAAGAGCATGACGAACTGGGTGGCGGAGTTCCGATTGTACCGGCGGGACGACAAGGGTCGGGTTGTGAAGGAGAACGACCACTTGATGGATGCGACGCGGTATTTGGTGGTGAGCGGGCTCAACCGAGCGGCCTTGAGTCTGAAGAAGCGGATGCAGAAGCTCATTGACGTGGTACCGGTGATGAACTTCTTCTCGAAGAAGTAGCCCCCCGAGCCCCCAAGCCACCACAACCTCCAAGTCCACGAGCCACCAGCCCCTCGAGCCCCCCAAGCCCCCTTACACCCCCGAGCCCCATTGACACAAGCCCTTAAACCCGCATGATGATGAGCATGAAGAACGATCCGGTTAAGGTCCACGCGGACGCGCTTGCGGAGTTTGACCGCATACAAGAGGTGCTCAGGAACGAGCGTTTGCAGTGCCTGCAAGACCGCCGGTTTTGTTCGATCCCAGGGGCTCAGTGGGAGGGGCCGCTTTCTGAACAGTACGAGAACCGGCCTCGGTTCGAGGTGAACAAGACGCAGCTGGCGGTGATGCGCATCATTAACGACTACCGGTCGAACCGCATCACGGTGGAGTACGTCCCCAAGGAGAAAGAGTACGAGTCACTGGCGGAGACGTGCAACGGTCTCTTTCGGGCAACGGAAGTGGACTCAAGCGCTGAAGAGGCGTACGACAACGCCTTTGAGGAGGCGGTGACCGGTGGGTTTGGGGCGCTGCGCTTGCGCAACGAGTACGAGGACGAGTACAGCGGCGAGAGCGACGAGCAGCGCATCTGCATTGAGCCGATTTACGACGCGGACTCCTCGGTGTACTTTGACTTGAACGCGAAGCGGCAGGATAAGGCGGATGCGAAGCGGTGCTTTGTGATTACGGCCTTAACCCGCGAGGACTACGAAGCGGAGTGGGGGGATGATCCAACGACGTGGCCGAAAGAGATTACGCGCACCCAGTTCGACTGGCAGACGCCGGATGTGGTGTATGTGGCGGAGTACTACCGCGTGGAGGAGACGACCGACTACATGGTGACGTTTGAGGGGCTAACGGGAGACGAGGAGAAGGAGCTTTTGTCGGTGCTAAAGGAAGG